>JAEEGJ010002480.1_pt1 | contig 93969 bp, 82 predicted proteins | sample 8958761 | NCBI WGS metagenome assembly JAEEGJ01 (sample SAMN16246546, study PRJNA631951) | gut metagenome | biome: gut microbiome; feature: rumen; material: RS-attached | host: Bos | place: Iran: Karaj | collected 2018-10 | reverse complement strand
CCTCAGTTGCGGATGGGCTATGCGCCAAGCCTTTATGCTTTTGGCGATGACTGGCTGCTGTTGGAGCGCGACCCGATGGCCGAGCCGGACTTTCGTACTTGCAAACTGTATCGCTATGATAACGAGGGCCGTTTCCTGAATGCCATCGGGCGGAAAGGAGACCGCCTTGACGAGCTTTTTCGCATCGACAACCTTCACTTCCTTGACGGAAACGTCATCGTTTTTTCGCTGGAACCGGCGGGGGGCGGAGAGAAAGCCATTACCTATGATGCGACGGGGCATGTGCTCAGCGCACAGCACTTCGAATTTGCGGGCGGGCAGTCGCTCCTGATGGAGGATGGCATCCTTACCTATTACGGCCATGGCGACCGGCGCGGTCGGGAGGGGCGGCTGATGCGCTATTCCCCGGAGGGGCTGATGCGCCAAGCCTTCTTGACGGAACGTACGGCGCCCATCAATGTCAAATCCCGGGCTGATGTCCTTTATCCGACGAAAAAAGGAGTGGTCGTAATCGACACCTTCAGCGACACGCTCTGGCGCTATAATGCCGGTAAGTTACAGCCATATCTCGTGATGGATTTAGGTGAGCATGTCATGGGCGATGAATTCTTTGCGATTGAGGATATGCGCGAGGGCGCCCAATACTTTCGTTCCCGTCCATTTGCGATGGTCAACCGCTATCTGGAGAGCGGAACGACCCGCTTGGTCGAACTATCCGTTCAGACGGCCGACCGGAAACACATTTGTCTTTATGGATACGATGGTGGCAGGAGTTGGCGCTGGTTCCGAGCCGCCGTTCCGTTCGAAGGCGCCATCCAATTGCTCGATGGCCCTCAGGCCATTTGCCTGCTGGAGCCCGCACAACTCTCCTTGATGAGCGACTCCTTGCGTTCCCGGATTACGAATCCTGAAGTCCTGTCCGGAATTGCCCCGGAAGACAATTATGTCATTGCCCGGATATCTTTCAAAGAATAATCCCCGCCGCCTATGAAACAGTTTCTTCTACTCACAATCTTGTGCTTCTCCTGCCTGTCGGTCAATGCCGCCGAGCGCGTATGGGCACATTGCGACCGGTCGCTGTATGCGGCGGGGGAAACAGTGTGGTTGCGGGGATGGGTGACGGATGAGGAAGGAACGGCTCCGGTCAGCAAGTTCCTGTACGTGGAGCTGCTGCGCGACGGGTTGGGTTCCGTCGAGCAGCGTATCAAGCTGAAGGAGCGTGGCGGGATGTTCTTCGGGCAGATGTCATTGGATGAAGGATTAGAGAGCGGCTGGTACACGCTGCGGGCCTATACGCGGGCACAAAAAGACTGGCCGGCGGAAGCGCTGTTCCATATGCGGCTGCTGATTCGGGGCGTGGGGGCGGTGCCGGCACTTTACGCCGGGCAGAAGAAAGCTGGCGAGAATCTCGAAACGCTGGCCTCTGACGTTAAGGTCGATCTGGCTGCGGATGAAGATGGACATCTATCCGTGACGCTGACCGACAAGGACGGCAATCCGGTCATTGGCAATTTCGCGCTCTCGGTAACGAAAGGCAGCTACGCGGACTTCGATTTCCAATTCACACCGACGGTGCTGGCAGAGGCAGTCGCTAGTCTTCCGGAGGGCACCCGCGAATACACCCAGGAACTTGACTTCCGTGTGAAGAGCGTTCGGAACCGTCTGCCGGACCAATACCACGTGGCCATCATGTCGCAGGACATCGGCTATTATTATTCGACCGATATTCCTGGCGACCCGGCCATCAAAGGCGAAATAGGCCAGTCTTTCCGCATACCCGACCTCGACTATCCCGAAGAGACGCTCTTTTCGGTCAACGTCACCGGTTCGAAGTTCCTTTACCCGGCAATGGAGAATGACGAGGCCGTCTTTGCTGCCTCTTTCGACTATGGTCCGACGTATCCTGTGCGCGAAACAATCCGCGACACGGCCGTCATCCGCGAGCGCTTCGTCGGCACCGTTGCTCCACTTCCGGCCGACGATACGATCTCTGCCAGCCGGATTACCGCTGAAAGAAAGCCCGCCTTCTACAAACATCCCCGGCTTGTCGGTCCGTACTCCAATCTCTTCGAATGGCGCCAGGTAAAGTTGCGCGAGGACCTGAAAAAATACGACGATATGGACCTAATGACCTACATCGCCACAAACTTCCCAGGCCTTTTTGTCACGTCCAGCAGCGCAGGTGGTATGAGCGCTTTCCGATCCATGTACACTACACGATCCGCTACTTTGCGAATGAAGGTCAGTCATGGGGTGATGAAAGTTGCCGCCGGTTTTGATCCTGTTACTCTTTATATTGACGGCTCACGACAAGAGGATTGGACGGAGGCGGCCACCTTCTCAGTTCGCAATGTTCAAAATTTGTTTGTGCTTCGTGGCGCTGAAGCAGCCCTTTATAATGCAGGCGCCGTAGTCTTGCTCGAACTCCGTAGATTCGATGAATCGATGATTGAAGAAGCCCGGAACAACGAGCGGAAGACCACCATCGGCCTGCTACCGCTCGGCTACCAGAAGCCCAAATCCTTCGACGCCGCGCCCGCCCTAAATCCTGATCGCCAGGGAACCCTCTACTGGAACCCTTGTATCCGCACCGATGTGCAAGGCTGTGCTGATATCATCCTTCCGGAACTTCCCGACAATTATTATCTCCGCCTTGAAGGCCTGACATTGGATGGCCGCTGGTTCCAGTATTGCTTATCTGCGAAATAGAAATCATTGTTGAAAGAATCAATCGCAGTTATCCGTCGGCCTGAAAGATTCAGCACCGACTTCGGTGATGCAGTTACGTTTGTGAGATTATAGGGTTCCATGGTTAGCCGTAGCAAAAAAAAGTATATTATCTTTGTGGCTGGACAATAAACCCAGAACCGGCACGGCTTGCGTGCACCATCAATATGAAACACACCTCTCTTATTGCCATAGCAGCCTTCTTGCTTTTGTTTGCATTTTCTTGTGAATCATCGAGTGACGATACACCCGAACAGCTGCCGGCCGTTCGGGAAGCCTATATGGCAGAATGCCCGATATCAGGAAGCGTTGCCAACAAGGACTACCGCAAAGTCCTGCTTTTCCGGCCTGAGCAGGGTTGGTCCAAGGAGAAGCCTCTGGCAGTCTTTCGTGTGAAAAAGGGCCGGTTCTCCGGTACAGCCCTGGTGGATACGACGCTGGTCTATGAACTCATCTTCACGGTCCCTGGTTCCGGGATGGCCGAAGCAAGGCCATTCGTTCCCACACAGGCAGGTATCCAGATCGTTTGCCCCGACGGGATGACGGGCGATATCCTCCTGCAATCGGATTCAGAGGAGAATGCAAACTTGAACGGCTATGAGGGAATCAGCCGGAGCCTGCGGCCTGTTTCGAGCCCCATCTACCAGAAGTATCACCAGTTGTTGAAAGAGGGACGGCTTTATAATGACGAAGTGGAGGCGCTCCGTACAGAAGAGAAAACCGCTTCCCGCGAAAGGGCAAACGAGATTTGGTTACTGGTGGATAAGCTGAAGAACCTTGACGAGAGTTACACTGAAGAAGGGCTTGTCGCAAAGAAAGAGCTGGATGCATTCGAAGCGATGCGGGATAGCCTGCACTGGGCATATCTCGAGGCGCATCCCATGCTGGGTTCATTCTATGAGGTATGGCAGGGAATCAGAAATGCCCGTATACTGGGGAAAGACTTTCAGCCCTGGCTGGATCTGTATGAGTCGCACTATGCCAAGCTGTTCCCGGGACATCCTTATCATGCGATGATCCTCGGCCTGACAGGCAATAACGTAGGTGAAAAATTCCGCGATTTTACTTTGCCTGATGCGGAAGGAGTGGAGCACAGGCTCTCCGACCTGACAGACGGAAAGATGGCCATCGTTGACTTCTGGGCCTCCTGGTGCGGCAATTGCCGTATCCGCAGCAAGTCCCTCATACCCATCTATGAGAAATATGCCGGAGAAGACTTCACCATCGTCGGCGTCGCCAACGAATTTGTCGATGATGCCAAATGGCGCGTTGCCCTTAAACGGGACGGCTACCCCTGGCTCAATCTGATCTCCGTCGACGGCAGTTCCTATATCCAGTCCAATCACGGCAAAGTCTTCCTCCTCGACCGGGACGGCACCATCTTAGCCATCGATCCTACCAAAGAAGAGATAGAGGTAGCGCTGAAATAGTCATGGATACCTTTAAGCGTGTTTTGTCTTTTGCCCGGCCGTACGGCCGGAAGATTCCCGGCTACCTGCTGCTGTCGCTTTTGTCGGTGGTCTTCGGCGTGGTCAATTATGCGCTTTTGGGTCCGCTGCTGACGGTGCTCTTCGACAACCAGGAAGCTGCTGCCGCCGTGGCCAGACCGGACTTCGCGCCGACCGTCGACTTCGTGTCGGAGTGGTTCCGCTGGCTGCTGTCGTCGGTCATCCGCGACGGTGGGGTCATCCGGGGCCTTCTGCTGGTATGTGGGGCCATCGTGGGGGCGTGCCTGCTTGCCAACGTGTGCCGCTACCTGTCGCAGCGCATCATTGTGGGCGTGGAGACGCGGCTGATGCAGAATATCCGGGGGGCACTCTTTTCCAAGATCCTTTCGCTGCCGGTGGGCTGGTTTACCGCCCGCCGCAAAGGCGACGTGCTTTCGAGCATCTCGAATGACGTGGCAGAGGTGCAGGGTTCCGTTGCGGGGAGTTTCCATGTGTTCCTGCGTGAGCCCCTGCTGGTGATCGGTTTTCTGGCGATGCTGATCTATATGTCGCCGCAGCTGACGCTGGTGTCGCTCGTTGCCCTGCCCATCTCGGCTTTCATCGTGACGCGCATTACCCGCAAGCTGCGCTCCGGCAGTGTCGAGACGCAGCGGCTGATGGGACGCATCCTGAGTCATTTCGAGGAGGCCATCTCCGGCTCGCGGATCATCAAGGCATTCGGTGCCCGCCGCTATGCCGAGCATTCGTTCGACGCGGACAACAGGCAGCATCGCGAAACGCTCCGGCAGGTGCGCAACCGGCAGGAACTGGCTTCTCCCTTGTCGGAGTTCCTGGGCATTACGATCGCAGCGGGTGTCCTGTTCTATGGCGGCTGGCTCAACTATCACGGCAGCCTGGGCATGACCTGGCAGCAGTTCATCGTCTATATCATGTTCTACTGGAAGGTGCTCGAACCGGCCAAGACCATCGCCAAACAGTATGCCCTCGTCCAGAAAGGACTCGTGTCGGCCGAACGGATCTTCGCCATCCTCGACGAGCCGGCAGGTATTCCGGACGGCACGGAGAACCTGCCGGAATTCCGCGAAGCGGTGACTTTCGACCATGTGACCTTCTCCTATGACGGAGAACCCGTGCTGCGCGACGTCTGTCTGACGATTCCCAAGGGAAAGATGATTGCGGTAGTCGGTCCGTCCGGGGCGGGGAAGTCCACGATGGCCGACCTGCTGCCGCGCTTCTACGATGTGGAAGAGGGCGCCATCCGGATCGACGGCAAGGACATCCGCACCCTCTCGCTGGAGAGCCTCATTTCGTTGATGGGCATCGTGACCCAGGAGACATTCCTGTTCAACGATACGGTTTACGGCAACATCGCCTTCGGTCAGGAAGGGGTCAGCCGGGAAGCCGTTGAGGCGGCTGCCCGCGTGGCGAATGCCGACGGGTTCATCCGTGCCCTGCCGCAAGGCTATGACACCAACATCGGAGACCGGGGCGCAAAGCTCTCGGGAGGTCAGCGGCAACGCATCGCCATCGCCCGCGCCGTGCTCAAGAATCCGCCCATCCTGATCCTCGACGAGGCTACCTCCGCGCTTGACACCGAGAGCGAGCGACTCGTACAGGACGCGCTTTCCCGCCTGATGGAGAGCCGTACCTCGCTCGTGATCGCGCACCGGCTCTCCACCATCCGGCACGCCGACGAAATCTACGTCGTACAGGACGGACGCATCGTCGAACACGGAAATCATGAAGATTTGGTTGCAAAAAACGGTCTTTATTCGCATCTTTGCAACTTGCAGGATTTTACATAAAGTTAATTATGGCAAAGAAACCTTCCCGGAAAAAGTCGCTGAATGTCCTTTTTGAGAACAGTTTCAAGAAGAACTGGGACCGGCCCGCCTTATCGAACTACAATCAGAATACCCTTTATTATAAGGACGTGGCGCGTGAAATAGCCCGCCTGCACCTTTTCTTCGAGGCCTGCGGCCTCAAGCAGGGCGACAAGGTGGCCGTCTGTGGACGCAACCAGGTCAACTGGGCCATCTCCTATCTGGCCGCCATGACTTACGGCGCCGTGGTGGTCCCGATCCTTCACGAGTTCCAACCGGTGAACCTCCGGCATCTGGTGGCCCATTCCGATGCCCGCATCCTCTTCGTGGGCGATATTATCTGGCGGGGCCTTTCCGAACTGGACCTGCCCGGCGTCGAGGTGATCGTCACGATGAACGACTTTACGGTGGTCCGGTCCATCAATCCGCTGGCAACCGCCGCGATGGAGGGGATCGATGCCAAGATGGCCGAGCGTTTCCCCGGCGGATACGCGCCCGAGAACCTCAACTACTACATCGACTCGCCGGAAGAATTGGCGCTGATCAGCTATACCTCAGGCACTTCTGGCTTCTCGAAGGGCGTTATGATCCCGTACCGGGCCCTCCTGTCCAATGTCCAGTTCGCCCATGAGGCCGAGCCGCAGATGGACTGCAACTCCCGGATGGTCTCCATGCTGCCGACCGCCCACATGTACGGTATGATCTTCGAGTTCCTGTTCGAGATGACGATCGGTGCCCACGTGTTCTTCCTGACGCGCCTCCCCAGCCCGAAAATCATCCTCGAGGCGATGGGGTCGGTCAAGCCCGACACCATCATCGCCGTCCCGCTGGTCATCGAGAAGATCTACAAGAACACGCTGGTCCCGTTCATCAGCAAGAAGCGCATCAAACTGATGCTCAACCTGCCCGTGCTCGACAAGATGGTCAAGAACAAGTTCCGCGACAACCTCGTCCAGGCTTTTGGCGGCAAGTTCGGCGAGGTGATCATCGGCGGCGCCCCGTTCAACCGCGAGGCGGAAGCCTTCTTCAAGCGCATCAACTTCCCCTTCACCATCGGCTACGGCATGACCGAATGCGCGCCGATCATCACGTACGTCCACTGGGACAAGACCAAGCTCTATTCCTGCGGCAAGGCGGCGCCCCGGATGAAGATCAAGATCGATTCCGACGATCCCAAGAAGATTCCGGGCGAGGTGCTGGTCAAGGGCGAAAACGTGTTCCTGGGCTACTACAAGAACGAGATGGCGACCAAGGACGCCTTTGTGGACGGCTGGTTCCGCACGGGGGACATGGGTGTCATCGACGGCGACGGCTACCTTTATCTGAAAGGCCGTTGCAAGAGCATGATCCTGGGACCTTCCGGCCAGAACATCTATCCCGAGGAGATCGAGAGCATCCTCAACAACATGCCCTATGTGGTGGAGTCGCTGGTGGTGGAGGACGACTTCAAACTCGTCGCTCTCGTGTACCCCGACTTCGAGCAGGCAACGGAAGACGGCCTGGACCGCGAGCAGCTGCTGGAAAAGCTCAAGGAAGGCGTACAGCTGGCCAACCTGGAGCTCGACCAGTACTGCAAGATCCACAACGTGGAGATGGTGGACCAGGAATTCGAAAAGACCCCGAAGCGAAGCATCAAGCGTTACCTGTATCAACGAGGCGTCGATACGCACTGACATGGACAAGGAAAACAAATTTGACAGAAGCTATCTGGAGATGGCGGCGGTGTGGGCGAAGAATTCATACTGCATCCGCCGGCAGGTCGGTGCCATCCTGGTCAAGGACCGGATGATCATCTCGGATGGCTATAACGGCACCCCCTCGGGTTTCGAGAACGTGTGCGAGGAAGACGGCGTGACCAAGCCCTACGTGCTCCATGCGGAGGCCAATGCCATCACCAAGGTGGCCAAGAGCAGCAACAGCAGCGAGGGCGCTACCCTTTATATTACGGATTCCCCCTGTATGGAGTGCGCCAAACTGATTATCCAGGCAGGCATCAAGCGGGTGGTCTATGCCCGTGAATACCGGATTACCGACGGGGCGGACCTGCTGCGCCGCGCCGGCATCCAGGTCGATAAAATCGAGGTATAGATGGATCCCAAGATACAAAACCGCCTGATCACCATCGGATGGTGCGTGATCCTGGCGCTCCTGCTGGTCATTTTGGGCCGCATGTGGCAGCGCGACAGACGGAATGAAGTCAGGATTCCCGCGTCGGACTGGTCCAAACTGATGCTGGTGCTCCAGAGCGTGGACCGCGACTACGTGGATCCCATCGACCAGGGCGCCGTGACCGAAAAGATCCTGCCCGACATCCTTTCGAAACTCGATCCGCATTCGGTCTACCTTCCGCCCGTCGAGCTGGAGGCGGCCGAACAGGACCTGCAGGGCGGGTTCGACGGCATCGGCATCCAGTTCAATGTGCCTAACGACACGGCCGTGGTCACGCACGTGATTGCGGGCGGGCCTTCCGAAAAGGCGGGCCTTCTCTCGGGCGACCGCATCGTCAAGGTGGATGACCGCGTGATTGCGGGCAACAGCACGCCGCAGGACACGATGGTCCGGCTCATGAAGGGGCAGCGCGGCACGAAAGTCCGCATCTATGTGCAACGCGAGGGGGTGCGCGAACCCATCCAGTTCAATATCACACGCGGCATGATTCCGGTCAACAGCGTGGACGTGGCCTATATGGTCGACGATACGACCGGCTTCATCAAGCTCTCGAAGTTTGCCCGCAGCACCTACCTTGAGTTCCTCAAAGCGGCGCTCAGCCTGCGCGAAAAGGGCATGAAGCGCCTGATCTTCGACTTGCGCGACAACACGGGCGGCTATCTCGACCAGGCCCTGATGCTTTGCAACGAGTTCCTGGAAAAAGGCGACCTGATCGTCTATATGGAAGGCCGCAACCGTCCGCGTAACGATGTATTTGCCGATGGCAAGGGCAGCTGCCGGGACATCGAACTGGCCGTCCTGATCAACGAAGGCTCCGCTTCTTCGAGCGAGATCTTCGCCGGGGCGATGCAGGACAACGACCGGGCGACGCTCTATGGCCTGCGTTCCTTCGGCAAGGGACTGGTGCAGGAACCGGTCTTCTTCAGCGACGGTTCGGGCATCCGTCTGACGGTGGCCCGCTACCATACGCCTTCCGGCCGCTGCATCCAGAAGCCCTATGGCGACGACTACGGCTACGACATCTATGAACGCTATCTCCACGGCGAGATGATGAGCGTCGACAGCATCCGCGTCAACGACTCGCTGAAGTTCACTACGCGGGGCGGACGCACGGTTTACGGCGGAGGAGGCATCATTCCCGACGTATTCGTACCGATCGATACGACGCATTACACCGAGTATCTGGGCCAGTGCAACCGCAAGAGCCTTCAGGTGAAGTTCGCCAACCAGGTGGCCGACCGCAACCGGAGCCGTCTGCGCGAGATCCGCGACCTGCCTTCGCTCTACCGTTTCCTCGACGGACAGAATCTCAAATCCGACTTCATCGCTTTCACCACGGCCGAGGGCGTCAAGCCCACCGAGGAGGAGTGGGCCGTCTCCGGCGAGACGATCCTGGTGCAGCTGCGCGCCCTGATCGGGCGCAACACACCGCTCAACGACGACGCCTTCTATCCCATCTACCTGACGATCGACAATGTGCTCGAAGCGGCGATGAAAGACCGATAATTTGAAACTTTTTTAGATTTGCTGCGTATAATTGTTGTTTTCTCGCATAAAATCTAAAAAAATGAAATTATCACAGTTCGGATTTGATTTTCCCCATGAGCTGATTGCCAAATATCCTTCTGAAGAACGCGACGAGTGCCGTCTGATGGTGGTCCACAAGGACACCGGCGAGATCGAGCACCGGATTTTCAAGGATATCATCGAATACGCTGCCCCGCACGACCTGTTCGTTTTCAACGACGCCAAGGTATTCCCCGCCCGGATGAGCGGCAACAAGGAAAAGACCGGCGCCGAGATCGACGTCTTCCTGCTTCGCGAGCTCAACCGCGACCAGCGCCTGTGGGACGTGCTGGTCGATCCCGCACGCAAGATCCGCATCGGCAACAAGCTCTATTTCGGCGAGAACGACTCCCTGGTCGCCGAGGTCATCGACAACACGACCTCCCGCGGCCGCACGCTCCGTTTCCTGTTTGACGGTTCTTACGAAGAGTTCCGCCAGACGCTCTACCAGATGGGTTCGCTGCCGGTTCCCAAGTGGATCCGTCCGCACGCCGAGGAAATCGACAAGGAGCGTTTCCAGACCATCTTCGCCAGCAAGGAAGGCGCCGTGGCCTGCCCGGCCGCCGGCCTGCATTTCAGCAAGATCCTCTTCAAGAAGATGGAGATCCACGACATTGACCGCACCTTCCTGACGCTCTATATGGGCAACGCGCATTTCCACAACGTGGACGTGGAGGACCTCTCCAAGCACAAGATGGACTCCGAGCAGTATTCGATCTCCGAGGAAACGGCACAGGCCGTCAACGGGGCCCGCGCCCGCGGCAACAAAGTGTTCGCAGTCGGCGTCACGGTCGTCCGCGCACTGGAGACGTATGTGACCACCAAGCGGGAGATCCGCGCCTTCGACGGCTGGACCAACAAGTTCATCTTCCCGCCCTACCAGTTCTCGATTCCGGACGCGATGGTCACCAACTTCCATCTGCCCTACAGCACGATGCTGATGACCGCCGCCGCCTTCGGCGGCTACCACAACATCATGAACGCCTACAAAGTCGCCGTCGACGAAAAATACCAGTTCGGTACTTATGGCGATGCCATGTTGATTATCTAAATACCGGGGCTCTGCCCCGAACCCCAGCCGCGGACTGTTAGTTTCGCCGCGACGACATTCTGAAGGGTACTACGTTGTCGTCGTGGAGCTTTTTTGGCCTTTTTGGGCGAAATAATGGCCGCGACGGCACTCTGGCGCCCCTCACATTGTTTTCGCGTCCAAACTCTTTTTGCCGGAGGGCGAGACAACTTTTGAGTCAAAAACCCATAGACGCCCATGTCTCTGTGAATGGGAGGGGCCCAGCGAAGCTGGGAGGGATGAGCGAAGCGAAGGTTTTTGAATCAAAAGTTGCGAGCCTGGAGGCAAAAGCTTTTTTTAGATTTTTCTTTCGGGAGGATATTGCTTTTTTGCCGGGTGGGTTGAGGCCGGAGTTTGTATCTTGCGTCCAAAAAAGATATGGAGTCCGGTGTTTCTGTTTATTATTGTGCGTTGAGCCGGGTCTTTGCGTACAAGTGTGCTGTCGGGAGGCAGTTGATGGCGGCTTTCGAGGGTCCGGCGGGTGTGTTTGCAGCGGGGAGGGATGCCCTCTCTGATGTGCTGCGGGGCGGAAGCGAGTATGTCGACAAACTTTGTGATCCGGCGTTGCTGGAGTGGGCTGCCGGAGAAGTAGCCTGGGCGCAGCGGTATGGCATCCGCTTGCTGGGCTTGGGGGAGACGGATTATCCGCGCCGCTTGGCCGAGTGTGAGGACGCGCCCCTGATGCTCTATTGCAAGGGGCCGGCCGATTTGAATGCGCCGCGTGCCGTGGCGGTCGTGGGTACGCGCAAGGCCACATGGTATGGCCGGGAAACCTGTCGCAGGCTAGTGGAGAGTCTGGCTGAACTGGATGAAAAGCCCCTGATTGTCAGCGGCCTTGCGCTGGGAATCGACGGCTGTGCACACGAGGCGGCACTTGCTTCGGATTTGCCGACGGTGGGGGTGTTGCCGTGCGGGTTGGATGAGATTTATCCGCGGCAGCACCGCGAGATGGCCCGGCAGATTCTGGAGCGGGGTGCACTGGTGACCGATTTTCCGCGGGGAACTGCGCCGGTGGCGTTCACTTTCCTGCGACGCAACCGCATCATCGCCGGGATGGCCGACGCGACCCTGCTTGCCGAGTCGTTTGTACGGGGCGGGGGACTGATCACCTTGTCGCTGGCCGCTTCCTACAACCGGGAGACTTTCGCTGTGCCCGGCCGGATGACGGACGCCTCGTTCGAAGGCTGCAACCGGGCGATCGCCCGGCAGGAGGCCACGCTCGTGGCTGACGAGCGGACCTTGCCCGCGGCGATGGGCTGGGCGGCGCCGCTCACGCGCGTCCGCCGTCCGTCGCTGCTGCGTCCCGACGACCCGCCTATGCGGCGGGAGGCGCTCAAACTGCTGGAAAGCCGCACGGCACTCTCTGCCGACGAGCTTGCAGCCCTGATGCGGGTGGATGCCCGGGAGGCGAATATCCTGCTCCTGGAACTCGAATTGGAGGGCCGTGTGGTGGCCGATGGGAGCAAATTTTTGCTATCTTTGTAGGAAACTCTTCCTCCGATGCTGATCGACACCCATTGCCACCTCTATGACGAAGCTTTCCGCGACGATTTCGAGGCGGTGCTTTCGCGTGCCCGCGAAGCCGGTCTGGAAGCTTGCGTGATGCCCGGTATCGACCGCTCCTGCCACGACGCCCTGCTGGCTGTGGCCGACGCGCTGCCGGACTTCGCCTATCCTTGCATTGGTCTGCATCCCACCTCGGTGGGGGAGAACTGGCAGGAGGAACTCGATTTCGTCAAACAGCATCTTTCCGATCGCCGCTGGTACGCCATCGGCGAAATCGGCCTGGACGAATACTGGTCTAAGGACTTCGTGAAGGAGCAGGTCCGGGTGCTGGAGGAACAGATCTCTCTGGCCGCTGAGGCCGGGCTGCCCGTGATCATCCATCTGCGAGAAGCCACCGACGACTTCTTCCGGGTGCTCGACGACCTGCGAGGGGTGGATTTCCGGGGCGTGATGCACGCCTGGTCGGGGAGCTATGAGTCCTACAAGCGGCTGCTGGGCCTGGCCGACTTCAAGTTCGGCATCGGTGGGGTCGTCACCTACAAGAACGCCGGCGTCGCCGTCGCTTTGGAGCGGATGTCGCTCGAGGATGTGATTCTCGAGACCGACTGCCCCTGGCTGACGCCCGTTCCTTACCGCGGAAAACGCAACGAACCTTCCTATGTGCGGCTCGTCGCCGAAAAAGTCGCCCTGATCAAGGATCTCCCGCTGGAAACCGTTTCCGGCGTGACTTCCGCCAACGCGAAAAAACTCTTCAAACTATAACAGGATGGACAGAAAGATACTCCTCATCTATACCGGCGGTACCATCGGCATGAAGCAGGACCCGGAAACCCTGCTGCTGAAGCCCTTCAATTTCTCCCAGATCCTGGAGGAGGTGCCTGAGCTCAGGAAGTTCGACTTCCATATCGACACCCTCTCGTTCGATCCGGTCATCGACTCGTCCGATGCCAGGCCGGAATTCTGGGTGGAGCTGGCCGGCATCATCCGCGACCACTACGAGGACTACTTCGGATTCGTCGTCCTGCACGGGACCGATACCATGGCCTATTCCGCCTCGGCGCTGAGTTTCATGCTCGAGAATCTCGAGAAGCCCGTCATCTTCACGGGGAGCCAGCTGCCGATCGGGATGCTGCGCACCGACGGCAAGGAGAACCTCATCGACTCGCTCGAACTGGCCGCCGCCTGCGACGCGCAGGGGCACCCGTATGTAAGCGAGGTCTGCATCTATTTCGAAACCGAGCTGTTCCGCGGCAACCGCACCACCAAGTACAGCGCCGAGACTTTCAGCGCCTTCCGCTCCGCCAATTATCCCGTGCTGGCGGAAGTGGGTATCCACGTGAAATACGATACGACGGCGCTCTACCGTCCGCGCAGATGGGGCAAGCCGCTTAAAATCCATACGAAGCTCGATACGCGGGTAGCCGTACTGAAGATCTTTCCGGGCATCACGGAGGCTTTTGTGCGGGCCGTCCTCTCTGCGGAGGGGCTGCGGGCCGTGGTGCTGGAGACCTATGGTTCGGGCAATTCGCTTTCGGATCCCTGGTTCCTCGACGCGCTGTCCGGTTTCACGGCCCGGGGCGGCATCGTAGTCAACATCACCCAGTGCCAGGCAGGCGCCGTCGATATGGGCGCCTATGCCAACGGAGATATCCTCCGACAGGCCGGCGTTTGCTGCGGAAGGGATATGACGACCGAATCCGCCGTGACAAAATTATTTGTCCTTTTGGGTCAGTACTCTGATAATAAGGAAGTTAGTAAAAAACTGGAAATTAGCATAAGTGGAGAAATTTCTGAGAAATAGTGTTACTTTCCGAAAAAATTGTTAAATTGCAAAGAATTTTTGGCGGAGACCGCGCCGGAAATGACCGAAAACTATAACTATTTAAATACAGTGTTTAATAATTAATCAAAAAACCTATGAAAAAAATTTTCATGTTTTTGGCAGTGATTGGCCTTCTGACCATTTCTGCTGAGTACCAGAAGACTTTTGCACAGGACAATCAGGCTGCCGAGCAGACTGAAGCTGTCGCACAAGCCAATGATGAGGTCGTCGACCCGTTCGCAGCCGCGCCGAATGACCAGCCGATCCACCAGCAGCTCAAGAAGCTGTTCATCGAAGGTGGTGCTACGTTCATGGCCCTCGTGCTGTTGTGCCTTATCCTCGGTCTGGCCATCGCCATCGCGAAGATCATTACACTGAGTATCGCCCAGAACAACAACACCAAACTCCTCAACAAGATCGAAGACTGCCTGAAGAACGACGGTGTCGACAAAGCTTACGAGCTCTGCAAGAACACCCCCGGCCCGGTGGCCCGTATCTTCACCCAGGGTCTGCTCCGCGTCAAGGACGGCCAGGGCATCGAGAAAGCTGAGAAGTCGGTCATCGAGTACGGCTCCGTTGAAATGGGTAAACTTGAGAAGGGCCTCTCCTGGATCGGTCTGTTTATCGGTATCGCTCCGCAGTTGGGCTTCATGGGTACGGTGCTCGGTCTGATCCAGGCATTCGACGCCATCGAGGTCGCCGGCGATATCAGCCCGGCACTGGTCGCTGGTGGTATGAAAGTCGCTCTGATCACCACCGTCGGCGGTCTGGTCGTCGCTATCATCCTGCAGCTGTTCTACAACTACATCATCTCCAAGATCGACACGATCGTCGTGGATATGGAAGACTCCTCCATCTCGCTCGTCGACATGCTTGTCAAGTACAGCAAATAAATAACAAAAACAACACTTGTCATTTGATTTTGTTATGAAAGAAGCTAACGAAAAAAGAGAGACAAGACCCTGGAAGATTCTGCAATTGATCCTCTTCGTGGTGTCGCTGGTGCTCTTCGCGATCGTCTTCGCCGCCAAGCCGACGACGACCGATGCCGCATCGCTCAACCCGTTCCTGTACTGGATCTATTGCTTGCTCGCCCTCGCAATCTGCGTGACCTTGCTGTTCCCGCTCTTTGCCGCGTTCAAGAACAAGAAGAAGCTTCTGCGTCTGATCCTCCTCATTGTGGCGGTCGTCGTCATTGTCGGCGGCGCCTTCCTGCTCGCGCCCGGTAAGGCGATCGACGTCAACACGCAGACCACGCCGAGCGACTTCAAGTTTGCCGATACAGTGCTCTTTGTCACGTATCTCGCTGTGGGCGGTGCCATCGTGGCACTGATCTGGAGCGCCATCCGTAATGCAGTTAAAAAATAGTATTGGCTATGGCTAAGAAAAAGGTTCCCGAAATTAACGGCTCATCTATGGCGGATATCGCGTTCATTGCGCTGATTTTCTTCCTGATGGTGACCACGATGGACAAGGAGGAGGGTATCGCCCGCCAGCTCCCGCCGATTCCGCCCGAGGATCAGAAGGTGGAAAACCAGGAGGTCAACCGTCGTAACATCATCCAGGTGAAGATCAACTCGAACGACCGCCTTCTGGCCGGAGGTGTACCGATGGATGTCAGCCAGCTGAAAGATAAGATCAAAGAATTCATGACCAACCCTAACGATGACCCGAACCTCCCTGAGAAAGAAGTCAAGGAAGTCAAGGGCATCGGACCGGTCCCTGTTTCCAAAGGCGTCATCTCGTTGCAGAATGACCGCGGTACCACATACCAGGCCTACATCACCGTCCAGAACGAACTGGTGAAGGCCATCAATGAGATCCGCGACGACTTCTCGATGAGGACCTTCGGCAAAAAGTACGCGAAACTCGACGAGGAACAGCAGAATGCTGTCCGCGAAGCAGTTCCTCAGCGTATTTCCGAAGCCGAGCCTAAGGATGTCAAAAAGAGATAGGAGGATTCAGTATGGCTAAATTCATCAAAGAAAACAAAGGCGAACTTCCGCAGATGAATACCTCGTCCCTCCCGGACATCGTGTTCATCATCCTGATGTTCTTCATGGTGTGTACCTCCATGCGTCAGAATGAGACGAAAGTGCGCGTACGTACGCCGCAGGCGTCCGAGATTGCGAAACTCGACCGTAAGGATCTTGCTACCTATATCTATATCGGTACTCCCTCGCAGCAGTATCAGAAGGAGTATGGTACGGATTCCCGTATTCAGCTGAACGACGTCATCTGCAAGGACAACAACGACCTGAGCCCGATCCGTGACTTCATCGCCGCGGAACGTGAAAAGATCTCCGAGGTCGACCGTCCGTTCATGCAGGTCAACATCAAGGCAGACCAGGATACCCGCATGGGTATCATCACCGACGTGAAGCAGGAGCTTCGCCGGTGCTCAGCCTTGAAGATCATGTATGGCGCCCGCAAAGGCGGCGTGAAGAAATAGCGAATGCTTGACGAAAGGAAAGGGTGGCTTCGTGTCACCCTTTCTTTTATCTGTTTGATTTATGAAGAAGATTTTCTGTATGATGGCAGCGGCCGCCCTGCTCCTGATGGCGGTCTCCTGCGGAAGGCAGGATGCCCAAAAGGCGAAATACGTTTTTTATTTCATCGGCGACGGCATGGGATCGACCCACGTGGCTGCCGCAGAGGCCTATCTGGCCCAGGAACGCGGCGTGATCGGCATGGATCCGCTGTGTTTCACGCAATTCCCCGTCATGGGTGAAGCGACCAGTTTTTCGGCCAACAGCATCATTACCGACTCCTCGGCGGCCGGCACCGCCCTCTCTACGGGCGAGAAGACCAAGAACGGCATGCTCTGCATCGCCCCGGATTCGACCACCCTTTTGAAAAGTATTGCATACAAGATACATGAGGCGGGTTACAGCGTGGGCGTAATGTCGACCACGCCGATCAACCACGCCACCCCGGCCGCTTTCTTCGGCCACAACATCAAACGCGGCAACTATTATGAGATCGGCAAGGAGATTCCTTCCACCGACTTCGAGTTCTTCGCCGGCGGCGGACTCTACCATCCCAAAGGAAAGGACAAGGATCAGCCCGTGTCTCTCTACGATATGATTGCCGAAGGCGGCTATACGCTGGCATACGGCTATGAGGATTTCAAGGCCAAGAAAGAGGCTGACCGCATCGTCCTGGTACAGGCGGAAGACTCGGAAGAGATCTGCCCCTATGCCCTGGGCCGTCCTGAAGGTGCGTTGACGCTTCCCCAGATCGTGGAGGCCGCCATCAGCGTGCTGGAGCGCAATCCGAAAGGCTTTTTCATGATGGCCGAAGGCGGTCTGATCGACTGGACGGCGCATAGCCAGGACCTGGCAGGCACCATCTTCGAGATTCTCGATTTCGACCAGGCCATCGCCGTGGCGAACGCTTTTTATGAGCGTCACCCCAAGGAGACGCTGATCGTCGTGACCGCCGACCACGAGACCGGCGGTATCGCCCTGGGCCGCAAAGGCTACAACTTCGACCTGACGGTCATCGACAAGATCAAGAACGCTTCGGCATCCACCGATGTGGAGCAGTATATGAACGATCCCAAATCGATCGACAGCGTCAACGAGGAAGCCCGCATCGGCTGGACCACGACCTCGCATTGCGGCGGTCCGGTCCCGGTCTGGGCCAAAGGCGTGGGCAGTGAATTGTTCGCTGCACGTCAGGACAACACCGACATTCCCAAGAAGATCTGTGCCGCCATGGGCGTCCAGTTTTAATTCCCTCCGATGAAAAGAACGCTTCCCTTCCTGCTTGCGCTCCTTCTGGCTGTCGCCCCTGCCTTTGCGCAGGAACCGCCCAAACGCGAATTCCGTGGTGCCTGGCTCCACATCGTAGGCAACCAGCAAATCAAGAACCTTTCGCGCGAGCAGATCCAGCAATGGTTCACCGCTACGCTCGACGCGCTGCAGGCGCAGGGCTGCAATGCCGTGATTTTCCAGGTCCGCCCGCAGGCCGACGCTTTCTATGTGTCGGAACTCGAGCCCTGGACCCGCTTTATGACCGGTGAGCAGGGTGTCGCGCCCGATCCGCTCTGGGATCCGCTGCAGTTCATGATCGAGCAATGCCATGCCCGGGGCATGGAGCTCCATGCCTGGCTCAACCCTTACCGGGTGACTTCCAACGACAAGGAGCAGCTCCATCCGGACCATCTGTATTTCCGCAAACCCGAGATCTTCAAGCGCTATGGGAAGCAGCTCTACTTCGATCCGGGCGAACCGGAGGCGGTGGCCCATACCGTGAATGTGATCGCCGACATCGTGACGCGCTACGACGTGGATGCCATCCATTTCGACGACTATTTCTATCCCTATCCCGAGAAATTCGAGGAGTTCCACGACGATGCCTCCTTCGCCCGTTACGGCAAGGCGCAGGGTTTCGAATACTGGCAGAAGAACGACTGGCGGCGCAATAACGTGGAGACGCTCATCCACGCTGTCAACGACACGATCAAGGCCATCAAACCCTGGGTGCGTTTCGGCATCTCGCCTTTCGGCATCCACCGCAACAAGAAAGATGATCCGGAGGGGAGTGAAACCAACGGCCTGTCGAACTACGACCAGCTGTTCGCCGACGTGCCGGGCTGGGCTCAGAAAGGCTACATCGACTACATCGTGCCGCAACTTTATTGGCGCATCGGCTATCCCGCAGCGGACTACGAAGTGCTGATCAACTGGTGGAACGACAAGGATTACAAAGGGCAGCTCTATATAGGCCAGAGCATCTCCACCTTCGGGGAACCGGATCTCGACAATCCGGCTATCACGCAGACCGGGCGCAAGATGGATCTGGTCCGCGACCTTCCGAATGTGGACGGCAATGTGTGGTGGCCGGGCTGGTCGCTGGCCCCCGAGGCGCAGCCGGGCTATTCCGGCCCGCGCCGGGGCGGACGCAGCGACTTCAAGCTGCAGGATTCGCTCAGGGTCGTGTACCAGAAGTATCCTGCGCTGATTCCCGCCTACACGGATCTCGATGCCGTGGCGCCCGAGCCTGTCGCCTCGATCCGTGTTTCCGGCCATGCCATCGCCTGGCAGCCTGAGAAGACGGACGACGTGCTGCAGCAGCCTCATTTCTATGTGGTGTACCGCTTCGGCGCGAAGGAGAAGGTGGATCTGACGGAGAGCCGGCATATCGTGAAGATCACCCGCCAGAACAAGTATGTGCCTTCCGGAAAACGCAACGGCAAGTACAAGTACGTGGTGACGGTCGTCGACCGCTGCTGGAACGAAAGTGAAGCTTCGAAAGCAATCAAATGGTAAACTGAATATATGAAAAGAATCAAAGACTATCTGAGCGGCCAGCCCGAGAAAGACGTGGTGGTGAAAGGCTGGGTCCGCACCAAACGTGGCAACAAGAACGTGGCCTTCATCGCCCTCAATGACGGTTCTACGATCAACAATATCCAAGTCGTCTGTGACCTGCAGCACTTCGATGAAGCGCTGATGAAGCAGATCACGACCGGTTCCTGCCTCTGCGTGCAGGGCGACCTCGTCCCGTCGCTGGGCAGCGGCCAGGCTGTGGAGGTCCAGGCCCGCAACATCGAGGTCTACGGCACCGCCGATCCGGAAACCTATCCGCTCCAGAAGAAAGGCCACAGCATGGAATTCCTGCGCGAGATCGCACACCTGCGTCCCCGCACCAATACTTTCGGCGCGGTGCTCCGTATCCGTCACGCGATGGCTTTCGCTATCCATAAGTTCTTCAACGACAAGGGTTTCTTCTATCTCCATACGCCGCTTATCACTGCCAGTGACTGCGAAGGCGCCGGCGAGATGTTCCAGGTCACGACCCTCGATCTGGACAACCTTCCGCGCACCGAAGAGGGGAAGATCGACTATTCCCAGGACTTCTTCGGCCGTCAGACGGCACTGACCGTGAGCGGACAGCTTGAAGGCGAGCTGGGTGCCACCGCGCTGGGCAGCATCTATACGTTCGGTCCGACCTTCCGCGCCGAGAATTCCAACACGCCGCGTCACCTGGCCGAATTCTGGATGATCGAACCGGAGATGGCCTTCTACGATGTGAACGACCTGATGGATCTCGAAGAAGAATTCATCAAGTATCTGGTGCAGTATGCCCTCGACAACTGCCAGGATGATCTGGCGTTCCTCAACAAGATGATCGATCCCGAGCTGATTGCCCGGCTCAAGAGCGTCGTCTCGACCGAATTCGTGCGCCTGACCTATACCGAAGGCATCCGCATCCTCGAGGCCAGCGGCCAGAAATTCGAGTTCCCGGTGGCCTGGGGCGTGGACCTGCAGAGCGAGCACGAGCGTTACCTGGTGGAGAAGCATTTCGGCAAACCGGTCATCCTGACCGACTATCCGAAAGACATCAAGGCTTTCTACATGAAGCAGAACGACGACGGAAAGACGGTCCGCGGCACGGACGTCCTCTTCCCGAAGATCGGCGAGATCATCGGCGGTTCCGAGCGTGAAGCATCACTGGAGAAACTCAACCGCCGTATTGCGGAACTGAAGATGGACACCACCACCCTCTGGTGGTACCTCGACACCCGTCGCTTCGGCACCTGCCCGCACAGCGGATTCGGCCTGGGCTTCGAGCGTCTGCTGCTCTTCGTCACCGGCATGGCCAACATCCGTGACGTGATCCCGTTCCCCAGAACGCCCAAGACGGCTGAATTCTAAACCTTCCATAAACGCAGACTGAACTATGCTAATCATCGGCATCGCAGGGGGCTCAGGCTCCGGTAAGACGACTGTTGTCAGGGAGATCGCCCGCAGGATGTCTCCCCACGAGCACGTGACGGTCATTCCGCAGGACTCCTATTACAAGGACCAGGGCCATCTCTCGATGGAGGAGCGCCAGGCTCTGAACTTCGACCATCCGGATTCCATCGACTGGGAACTGCTCGTGCGGCAGCTCCGGGACCTGAAGGCGGGAAAGGCCATCGACCAGCCCACCTATTCCTACATCACCTGCACCCGGCAGGAGGAGACCGTCCACGTGGAGCCTTCCGACATCATCATCGTGGAAGGTATCCTGATCTTCACCTGCAAGGAGCTGATGGATGAGCTGGACATCAAGGTGTTCGTCGATGCCGACGATGACGACCGGCTGATGCGGGTCATCACGCGCGACATCGTCGAGCGCGGCAAGAACGTGGAGTGGGTCATCGACCGCTACACCAAGACCGTCAAGCCGATGTATCTGCAGTTCATCGCCCCGAGCAAGCGCTATGCCGATATCATCGTGCCGCAGGGCGGGCATAATAAGGTGGCCATCAACGTTCTCCTTTCCGGTATCCGGAAGATGGCCCGTGAAAAGGAAGGCGAGGCATGAAATGGTGGGGCGGTCGGAACAAGGAGGACCGGGTCGGTTTCTACACGACCCTGGTCTTTCATTTGGCCGTCCTGATCATTCTGCTGATCGTCTCGATCGGGCGCGTGGCTTCCTCCGAGCACACGTTTGTGCTCGATTTTACCAAGCAGGAGGAACTGGAAAAGCTGCAGAAGGAGATCGAGCTCAAGGAGCAGGTGGCCCGCAATCTCGAAGACCAGATTGCCCAGCGGCAGCAGCAGCGTATCCGCAACGTGGCGGTCGATGCCGGCAGCCGGCTCAAGGACGACCGTTTCAAGAACCCTTCTGAAGTCTATGACGAGGCCCGGGAACTGCAGCGCAAGCTCGACGCTTCCAAGCGTGACGCGCTTGCACAGCAGGCGAAAGAAGAGGCCGTGGACCTCAATCAGCAACAGCAGGGCCAGGAGTCGCAGAAACCTGCCCCGGCTTACAAGGGGCCGTCCGTCATCTCCTATGAGTTGGAGGGCCGTAAGGCGCTCAGCCTGCCCGTTCCGGCCTATAAAGGCTATGGGGCAGGGGACGTGCTGGTCGACATCGAAGTCAACCAGGCCGGCCGCGTGACGGCCGCCCGTGTCCGGCCCGAAGGCTCTTCGGCCGACGCCTCCCTTCATTCCTTTGCCATTGACGCAGCCAAACGCTCGCGTTTTTCCGCATCTGCTGATGCGGAAAAATCGCAGCCCGGCTGGATCCTGTACCGTTTCATCGCACAATAACAATAATAGATTCCCCGATATACTAGCGAACGATTATCCGAACCTGAACCATGAAACCCGAAATCGAAGCCGCCATCGACAGCATCAATGTCACGATGAATGCCGGAGGCATGAACACCATCAACATCGTCCTCGCCTTTGTGATGTATGGCGTGGCACTCGGCATCAAGCCTCATTCTTTCGTCGAAGTATTCCAAAAGCCCAAATCCGTGGTCGTGGGCGTTTGCTGCCAGCTGGTCCTGCTGCCGCTTTTCACGTTCCTGCTGGCGCTGCTGATGGATTCCGTCGGCTGGATTTCCTGGTCGATGGCGTTGGGTATGATTCTGGTGGCATCCTGTCCGGGTGGCAACATTTCCAATTTCATCAGTTCCCTTTCCAAGGCGAACATCGAGCTTTCGGTCTGTCTGACAGCCATCAGCACGGCCCTGGCCGTCCTGATGACCCCGTTCAATTTCTGGCTTTACGGAAACCTCTTCCTGAAGTTTGCAGCCGTACACGGCGAGGTGCCGCACCTGGTCATTCCGCTCTGGGATGTATTCAAGACGATCTTCATCCTGCTGGGCGTTCCTTTGACGCTGGGTATCCTGACGTCGCGCTACCTGCCCAAGTTGGCGGAAAAGATGAAGAAACCGTTCCAGTACGCCAGTATCGTATTCTTCCTGGCGATGGTCGTCCTCTCCTTTATGGGCAACCTGGACGCTTTCGTCAAGTGCATCAAGTACATCTTCCTGATCGTGCTCATCCACAACTTGCTGGCGCTGACCATCGGTTTCAACACCGCCTCGATCTTCAAGCTCCCGCGCCGTGACCGTCGCACCCTGACCATTGAGACCGGTATCCAGAACTCGGGGCTCGGTCTGGTCCTGCTGCTGGGAACGCAGATCTTCGCCGGCCTCCCGCCGCACGGCGGCATGCTGGTCATCACGGCCTGGTGGGGTGTCTGGCACATCATTTCCGGCCTGGCTGTGGCCGGCTTCTTCAACCGTTCAAAAAAACCGTTGGAGGATTAATCCCCCAACGGTCTTCCATTGCCTGTAGCGAGCCGTCTTAAACGCCCGCTACGAGTGCTTTGTACTTCTGGATGCAGGCGTCCAGCCGCTCGGCTGCCGTCGTGTCGCCCGGGACGTTGTGGGACGGGTGGATGTAGAGTTTTACGCCGCGTTCCTCGAGAATCTCGGCCACGGTGCAGATGGTCATCCATACCAGGGTAACGAAAGCCATGGTGGAGAGGGGACCGATCTTGTCGAATTCCTTCTTCATCTTGACCGAAGCATCCTGCAGCGGGCAGCAGGAGTCGACCACGTAGTCGGCGATCTGGAAGAGGTTCTTGCCGCAGGAGTGGCGCGGCACCTTGGCACCGGTCTCAGCGGCGGAGCCGAAGACGACGACCTTCATGCCGCGTTTCTTTGCCTCGAGGGCCACGTCGATGTTGACGGCGTTGATGCCGGTATGCGAGAAGATCCACATGATGTCGTTCTCGTTGAAATTCCAGCTGCTCATGATGGCCTTGCCATAGCCTTCGGCCCGTTCGAGCCAGAGGAACTGGTTGATGCCCATCTCACCTACGATGTGGGTGAAGAAAGTCAGGGGAAGTTCGCAGATCGGGTGGAAACCCACGAAACCGCCGATGCGGGGATACATCTCTTCGATCGGAAGGTTGGCGTGACCACAGCCGAAAGTGTGGACCATATGTCCCGACTGGATGCAATCCGCCATCAGGGTTGCCACTTCTTTGATGTTCTGCATTTGAGTCGCCTCAATCTTGTCCATGACGCCAAAGGCGTTCTTTTTCCATTCGTTAGCGTACATTGTGTTGCGTGTTAAATAAATATATTGTTGTGCATTTCGTTATTTCATGACGGAATCCCAGACCGCGTTACGGAGCGTACCTGCCGCGTCGTCCGCGTCGTAATCCCAGTACATCAGTCCTTTCATCCCCTTGGCAAGAACCTTTTCGGCCTTGAGTCCGATACTCTTGGGATTGTCGTAGCCGGCCCAGATCTTCCCGTTGCGGGCAACGTAGGGAACCTGTCCCCGCTCATCCCAGTTCTCGGTGGTGAATCCTTTGCTGGCTGGATATTCGGCGGCGAACTTGTTATAGTCCACACATCCTTTGAAACCATCGCTGTCGTCCCAGGCGTGGCGGGCGTAGAAGGGGATGCCCAGCACAAGTTTGGAAGGGGAGACACCGGCTGAGGTATAGGCGTTGATGGCGCGCACGCAGTCCCAATAGTAGTCGGGTCTGTCCCACGCGGACTGGTGCTGCCCTTCCGATCCGGCGGCGATGTCGTAGGTCATAAGGTTGACAAAGTCCACGTACGGGTCCACGGCGGCGATATCGATGAACCGGCGGTTGTCCCCGCTTCCCTGGACGTTCATCACGTAGCCGGCGTAGGTGAGCAGGTATTGATTGCCGAGGGTCTCGCGCAGCTGTTTCATCAGCAGCGTGAAGTTCTCGACGTCGTGGGCAGGGTCACAGGCATGGCCGCTCCAGGAGAGGCCGGGAAACTCCCAGTCGATATCGATGCCGTCGATGTTCCATTTGCGCAGGAAAGACAGACAGTCGTTGGCGAACGCTTTCCGGCCTTCCTCCGTGCTGGCCATTACGGAAAAGCCGCCCGCCTGGAAGTTGTCCGGATTGGTGACGGTATGCGAGAAGGAGAGGCAGATCTTGAGTTCCGGATGCTGCTGCTTGACGTTGACGATTTGCTGGAAGCGTTTCTCGTCACCCTGCAGCTTGAACGTAACATATTGTCCATCCCGCACATAGAGCTCTGCGAAAGCGTAGTTGATATGGGTCAGCACTTCTGCATCCGGCGTCTTGGACCCGTAGTAGGTGCAGTATCCCAGGACGATACGGCCATCTTTCCGCTGGGGATGCGTTACCTTTTCGTTTCCGGAGATGCTGCTCCCATTCGGCCCCGCCTCATAAGGGTCTTCTATGCAGGAAAGGGTGGATGCTCCGATCAGGAGGATGGCAAAACAGGTGAAGATATCTTTCAGTTTCTTTCTCATGGGCGGTAGGTCATTTGTTCCGTTTTCATGTCGCGGTAAAACGCGCTGACAAAGGAAGCGTCGTAGGATTCGGGATATCGGTAGAGTTCCGGAATGTTGAAGGATTTGAGGGTCATCAGGTAGTGGTCCGGATCTTTCTGCGGCAGGACGAAAGGCTTGGAGACGGTTCCGTCGGGACCGACGTGTGCGAAATACGGTCTGCCGTACAGCCTGTCGTCGCGCTTGGAGGCCCAGCAGATCCAGCGGCCGTCGCTGCTCCAGCTGTGGTAGGAGTCGGAATACTTCCCGTTGACGGTTTCAAGCGTGGAGATCTTGCCCGTGGCGATTTCATAGAGCCACAGATCGGTTTCGCTGTGCCAGATCGGGAACGTTCCGTAGTCGGAGACCGTCATCAGGATGTATTTTCCGTCGGGAGAGCACTTGGGGAAGCTGATGGACTTGCCGATGGCAGCGGCATTCACGACGGTCGTGAGGCTGTCGCCCATGCGTCCGGTTTCAGGGTCGAAGCCGACGGCGCAGAGGTCGTAGTGCATGTCGAAAGTCTCTTCCGGTTGGGGGCGCGCACTGGCGCGGCAGAAATAGATGGTTTTCCCGTCGGCGGACCAGCAGGGGAAGGTCTCCTGAAAGGCGGCTCCTTTGGTAAGGGGTGAGTCGGTGACGGTTCCCGCCTCAAAGTCGAGGAGGATCAGGTCGCTGGATGCATCGAAAACCTCGAGTTTATCGTGCCGGCCGCTGTGGAGGATGGGCCGGATGTCGGCAGTCGTGAAGATGCCGTAGCGGCCGTCTGCCGAGATTTCCCCGTACACGGCTGCACCGGCGGTGCTGTCAGTGGCCGTATTGAGCTTCCGCATCTTGCCGTCGCGGCTGTAGAGCGTTCCGCCTTTCTTTCCGCGTACGTGCATGAAGGAGACCTGGGATTGACCGCCCCGGTTGGCCGTATGGCAGTTGATGCAGGTCCCTTCGGTGCGGGTATTGTCGGCCAGGAGACGGGTCCGGAAAGATTCCAGGTCGCGCTCTTCGACGCTCAGCACGTTCCACACTTCGTAGGCGGGCTCGATCAGGCGGTAGCTCATATAGCGGTCGATGCTGTCGGCCGATACGACCCAGTGGAAGGGCGCATAGCGGACCGTTTCTTTTCCGAAGCGGGCGGACAGGCTGAGGTGGAGCGTATCGCCGGCTTCCGCGGCCATCAGCTGCTTCCATCTTTTCATCGGGAAACGCATCTCGGAGCCGTTTGCCTTGAAGAGATGGGACGCCCTCCCTTCGAACTCAAGTCGCAGCGCGTCGGCTCCCTCGACGCTGAAGTTCAGCGGAGCGATGTTCACGGGAAGGGTGATGTCCGTGTAGTCGGGGAATAGCGTTGGCTCCTGCTCAGCGACTGTATCAAAAAAGCTCAGCCCGCAGGATGTAAGCAAGAGTGCAACACCGATTAAAACCCATGAGTGTCTCATCGTGCGGGCTGAGCGTATTTATAGTAAAACCAATAACTTTTCCGGAAAAGCCCTTCGTTTCCCTTCAGGAATTCGGTGATGTTGTCGAGCGTTTGGCGTGCGATGCGGTATTCCGTGAGTTGATCCGCAGGAGAGGTGTTCTCGTCGAACGTCATCAACAGGGCTTCCTGGTAAAGGACAGGGACCGTGTGCCGGTCGTATCTTCCTTTGTACAGGGTGTCGTAATCCTCCCGGAAATTCCCGAGATTCTTGTCCAGCAGGTCCAGACAGAGCAGATAATCTGTCGCCGTCTTTCCCTGGGAAGCCGTTGCCGCGATATTGGCCAGTGACGTACGGTAGTCGTTGTGCTGGACGAGGATGTCGCGGCAGTCATTCTTGAGGGTCAGGTTGCCGGCCTCCGTGTCGAGGAGCCGGAGCCCTTCCTGTGCCCATCGTTTGTAAAGCGCTGTATGCGAGAGCATTTTCAAATAGCGCCGGGCTGTGTCATAATCGCCGTTGGCGAAGGCGATATCCGACATCGTGCGGAGCATCGCCGCGGAGCGCTGCCGCGGGGAGAAAGTCATCCCCAGCATGGCGGAATGCTGGGCCTGGGCATAATCGCCGGAGAGGATGAGTGCATCGGCGCTGGCCATCAGCCGGAAGCATTCGACGCCTTCCCGAACCGGGATGAACAGTCCGTGCCAGGTGGGCTGGTAGGCTTTGAGCAGACCATCAGGGAGATGGCCCGCGCGTGCTTGTGAGAGATTGTAGTAGTAGGCGGTCACGACGCTTTCGTGCGGATTCCGCAACCCCATCTTCTCCACGCGGTCCCAGTGGCCGGCGCACGCGTTGAAATAGATGCGGTAATCGTATTCCCGTTCGAGACAGATCCGGGAAAGCCGAGCTGTGGGTGTCAGACTGCGCGCTGTGGGAATCAGGAGCGCAAGCAGCAGCAGGAACGTGCCGAGGCGGAGCGCCCGGCTCCGGATACGGACTGCAGCTGCGAAGAGCCAGGCGAAGAAACACGCGCCGGTGAGGACGGCCAGCGGAACCTCAGGGAAAAGGATGAGAAACGCCAGGACCGCAGTGGGAAGCAGTGCCCAAAGCGCCGGGTGTTTGCTTCCCAACGGCTTGAGGATGAGACGAATCCCATCCCAAAACAGGAAGAGGAGCGCCGTCACAAGCAAGGCGGCCGCGCCCGGAATCAGGAAGAATTGCGTCAGCCAGTCTCCCGTGATATAGGAAAGCGGGGCCGGTTTCTGGAAGTAGGTGGATAGCCAGGTCGCATCGGACAGGAAGAGCACATACCGTTCCTTGAGTGCAAGGTGGTACGGGAAGGCGAATTGGAAAAACGCCCACAGCGCCACGAAGCAGAGGGTGACGGGAAGGATGCTTCTATTTCTGTCTGCGCGTAGTGACATCCGGAATCAGTTTTCCGTAACCAAGTGAATCGAGTATCCTGTTCTGCTCCGGGTCGAATCCCCGCTGAAAGAGCATGTACAGGTAACCGCCGACGATGTTGGGATTGTGCAGGGCGGTTTCATAGGTGCAGCTTTTGGCTGCTTCGGGAGAGGTCGCCCCCTGCAGCTGTTCCTTCCAGTGCTGGAGGGTATCGTTGAGGGGTGTTCCCCGCGCACTGCTGGGCATTCCCAGGGAGAGCTCGAGGATACCGGGTTCCACTGCGATCAGGATCCGTTCCGCATAGCCGGGCGCCCGCTTGGAGAGCGTGATGTCGGCGATGTAGAGCGAATCGGCGGGAATCCGGAAGAAAAAAGTTCCCCCTTTCACCACGGTCGAGTCCACGATGTCGGCCGTCGGCTTGGGCTGCGGGCAGAAATAGACCTTCTGTCCGTCGAGCGCGCTGTCGATGCGTCCCCGGATTTCGAGAAGGGGACCGTCCGGCTGGCAGGACAAGGCGGTAAGCAGGACCGCGATGAAAGGGAGGAGCCTTTTCATAAACAGGTGTTACTGTGCTTCGAAGTAGGCGTACCAGCCGCAGTCATCCCAGTCGGCGGAGCCGTCCCATCCGTTGTGGTAGATGGTGATGAACTTGTCGGTGAAGGTAAGCAGGTAGAACTTGTTGTTCGAACCCTGGCCGCAGTCGTCGAAGCGGGCGCCGATCAGCGGGGCGGTCGTCACCCAGGTACCGAGCACGGCTTCTTCGGGCGAGGTTTTGATGAATCCGAACGTACCCTGGGCGGCAACGCTGCCGTCGGGGCCGTAGGTGGTCATCTTGCTGCCGTCGTATTCGAAGACCATCTTCTCCTTGGTGACGTCGACGTCAGCCAGGGTGAAGTTGGCCCACCAGGCGAAGTTGGACTCGGGCGTATAGCCGGCGGAAGCATACTTCCAGCCGCCGTGGGCGCCCATGTTGCAGATCGAGCCCCAGGAGACTTCCCGCCAGGACCAGGTCTTCTTCGCACTCTTGTCCGTGTTGCTCTTGGCACCGGTCAGCATACCGGCCCAGGGATCATAGACGTCGGTGACGGTGATGGGGAAGTGTGCCGATTCGACGATCTTGCCTTCGGACATGCCGACATAGTAGATCTCGAAATTGCCGTTGGACTCGTATACATAGGTGTACTGGTCGTTCTTGATGATGGTTTCACCCATGGCCGTACCTACGTGCCAGGCGCCGCCGACATCGGTCCGGTTGTTCTTGAGGGTCACGATGTCGTTGGTAGCACCCTCCTGCGCAACGGTCAGGGCGGAGGTCAGTTCGGCCGAAGTGATCGGCGTGCCGGCCTTGACCACGTATTGCTCGCGCAGCGAGAGGTCCTCGATGGGGTTGCAGGCCATGAAACTCACAAGAGCGGCTGCTGCAATGAACAGTTTCAGTTTTTTCATGATCGTCTGCTATTTAAAGTTGTTCCAGTCGTTGAATTGAGCGGCAGAGCCCCAACCCGGATTCTGTTCGAGGATGTCGTTTCCGTTCTCGTCCTTGCCGGCGATGTCGATTTCGGTCTGCGGGATGGGCCAGTAACCCTGGGTTTCCTGCAGGCGGGCGGCATAGTCGTAGCGGACCATCGGAGTGACGACACCTTCGTTGATGACGGTGAAGCCGGTCTGCTTGTTGAGGAGTTCACCGGCGGACTGCAGCGAAGGACCTGCCCAGCGCAGGATGTCCGGCCAGCGGATGGCTTCAAAGGCCAGCTCGAAGCGGCGCTCGTTCTTGAGTGCCTCCAGCGAGTAGGGGATCGGGCCGAGGTGGCTGCGGGCCCTGACGCGGTTCATGCCGTCGGCCGTTTCCGTCAGCTCGGAGTGCATCAGCAGCACATCGGCGAAGCGGATGTGGATCAGGTCGGGGGTCTGGAGCAGCTGTGCGGAGGTCTGTGCCGTCACGTCGGGATACTCAGCCTTGGCGAACGAGTGGAAATACTGGTTCTTTTCGTCACTCCAGGCGCCGACGTTGATGTACTTCTTCTGGAAGTAACCCGTCTGCTCGTAGTAACGGTAGGAAACGGTGTAGTCCGGTTCGCTCGGGTCGAGCTTGCGGTCGCCGATCAGGATGTGGCCGGCTTCGTTGGGGTCGTATGCGTTGTACGACCAGACCGAACCGCTCAGACGCGGGTCTTCCGTATAGCCGTCGGTGTGGGTCTGCTGCTTGTCCCAGGCTTTCCAGTCTTCGATGATGGCGGGAGAGACAGGGCCGCAGCCCCAGCCGAAGCTGAACGGATAGCTCTGGGCCATGTCGCGGTTGTCGTTCGAAGGCGAGCAGAACATCGAGAAGGTGTTGGAGAACCAGGTGTAGGTCCAGTTGGAGGTCAGGTTGTGCTTGTTGGCAAACACGGTCTCGATGGAGCTGTTGCCTACCCAGTGCAGGTCGTGGGCCACGGTGTAGCCGTAGCGGTATCCAGCCGCGTTCTTGTTGGTGTAGTCGTTCGAGTAGCCCCAGAGTTCGCGCTGGTCTTCCACCAGGTCGTGTCCCGAATTCCGGATGCAGTCTTCCAGGTCGGAGATGACCTTCGCCTTGGTGGTTCCGTTCGGGAGTTCGGTCTTGCCGTAGCGTCCGGTGTAGAACAGGAACACACGGGCCTGCATGGCTTCGGCGGCAGCCTTCGTGGCGTGGCCGGTCATGGTGGAGCCGAAGGTGTAGATGCGGTTCGGCATCAGTTCGATGGCTTTCGCCAGGTCTTCGCCGATGAGCTGGTAGACTTCGTCCACGCTGGCGCGCGGGATGTTGACGGCATCGGTGGTCGTCCGCAAGGGCACGCCGCCGAAGGTCTGGGCGAGTTCGTAGTAGGCGAAGGCGCGGAGGAAGTAGGTCTCGCCAAGGAGACGGTTCTTCTCGCTCTCACTCGACCAGCTCTTCACGTTGTCCATGTTGGCCAAGGCGCTGTTGGCCCGGTTGATCAGCGTGTAATCGCGATCCCACAGGCCCAGGTAGTTGTTGAGGTTGTCCTTGTAGAGCAGGAAGTTGGTGGCGCAGTTGCCGGAGTACGAAAGGTTGCCGCCGAGGCAGTCGTCACCGGCGAGCTGGGCGATGTACATGAAGGCCGAGCTCTCGGGTGATTCATAAAGAAGGTGGGCGTAGATGGCCGTTACCATCTGCTGCGCATCCAGCTCGGTCTCGGGGAAGGTCTCCGTGGTCCGTTGCGTGAGGTTCTGGCTGTCCAGGAAGTCCTCGCAGCTTGCCAGAAGCAGGACGGTCGCCAATGTAAGGATGATAGAAGTGATCTTTTTCATGATAATGCCCTCCATTAGAATTTAAGACTGAGACCTACGAGGAAGTTGCGCGAGCTGGGATAGTAGCCCAGGTCGATGCCCTGTGCCCATCCGTAGGAGTCACCGCCGTAACCGATTTCAGGATCCATGCCGGAGTACTTCGTGAAGGTGAACAGGTTCTGTGCGGTCACGTAGATCCGGAGCGTCTGGAGCGGGAATTTCCGGAAGGCCTTGGCGAGGTTGTATCCGAGCGTGATGTTCTGGATCTTGAAATAGTCGCCGTTTTCGATATACAGCGTGGAGATCTTGTTCCAGTTGTAGCTGGAGGAACTCGACAGGCGCGGGTAGAAGTTGGACGAGCCTTCGCCGGTCCATCTCTTGAAGATATCGGTCGTGAAGTTGGCCAGCGGCGAGGCCGAGAAGTCGCGGTAGCACTTGAAGATCTGCTGGCCGAAAGCGCCGAAGCCAGTGACCGAAAGGTCGAAGCCCCTGAACTCGAAGTTGAGGGAGGCACCGAGCGTGAAGTCCGGGTGCGGGTCGCCGATCATCGTACGGTCGTTGGCGTCGATGACGCCGTCTTCGTTGGTATCGACGAAGATCACATCACCGGGGACGGTGTTGCTGCCGTTGATCTTCGCGCCGGTGTAGGCGTCGATCTGGGCCTGGTTCTGGAAGATACCTGCGGTCCGGTAGCCGTAGAAGAAACCGATGGGGTAGCCCACTTCTGCGCGGAACACCTCTTCGGCGCCTTCCCACGGAATGCTGCCGTCACCGTGGATGATGCCGTCGGCATTGGCGATCTTGGTGACGCGGTTCTGGTTGTACGTGCCGTTGACGTTAAGGCCATAGAAGAAGTCACCGATATGGTCGTTCCAGTGGAGGGCCAGTTCCACACCGGTGTTGAGGACGTTACCACCGTTGATGTACGGGGCGTTCGCACCGTAGGAGTAAAGGACCGGCGCCGTTACGAGCCAGTCTTTCGTCATCTTGCGGTACCAGTCGAATTCGACGCCGAGACGGTTGCCGATGAAGCGTGCGTCAAAACCGAGGTCGAGCTGTTCCGAGGTTTCCCACTTCAGGTCGGGGTTGGTGATCATATAGGCATAGGTACCGGTGGCACGGTCGGTCAGGGTATCGCCGAATACGTATCCGCCGTAACCATTGTTGGACGTCACCAGCGAGAGATACTGGAAGCCGGCCACGTTGCAGTTACCGTTCTGGCCCCAGGAAGCGCGGATCTTGAAGAAATCGATACCGCCGCGGAGGGATTCCATGAAAGGTTCGTTCGACACCACCCAGCCGACCGATGCGGAAGGGAAGATACCCCAGCGATTGCCGCGGGCGAAGGTCGAGGAACCATCGGCGCGCAGGGTAGCGGATGCCATGTAAGTCTCTTTCCAGTTCCAGTTCGCACGGGCGAAGAAAGAAGCGAGGGCGCCCTGGCTGGAAGGAGAACCGCTGATGGAAGCGGCCGGACCCGGCGTGGTCGAAACGTTGGTCAGATAGGCGTGCTCCAGGTCGTTGAAGTTCGAGTTCACGTTCGAAGCGCTCAGCGATTCGCCGAAGCCCCATTTTTCCAGGGAGGAACCAATCAGGAAGTCGATGCGGTGATCCACCAGTTCGAGCGCGTAGCTTGCCGTGTTTTCCCAGCTCCAGCGGTTGTAGAGCGACATCGACTGCGATACGCCGTCCTGCGTCCGCTGGGCGGTGATGTCGAGGTCGTATTCCGGGGTGTAGGAACGGTAGCTGCTTGCTCCCATCAGGTAGCCGAACTGGCTGCGGAAGTGGAGATTGCGGATCGGCTGCAGGTCGGCGTAGACGCTTGCCTGCAGATAGTGCGACTTGCTGCGGTTCTGGTTGGCATTGTAGTCCATGTAGGCGATCGGGTTCTTGGAAGCGCCGTTGGCGGTATCCCAGTTGTAGCCGTCGCCGTCCTTGCGCACATGATAGGTGCCGTCTTCGTTGTAGGCGTACTGGAGCGGGCTCATTACGAGCATGTTGTGGACACCGTTCCAGTAGATGCCGCCTGTGGCGAAGGAGCCGTCCGTCTCAGAGTACCGGTAGTTCAGGGTCTCACCAACCTTGAGGATGTCGAGGTTGTTCTTCTTGAACACGGTGTACTCGTTGTTGATACGGAGGTTGTAACGGCGCAGCTGCGGGATGGCGGACGGGACGCCCATCGTGGCATCCTGCCGCATGTAACCCAGGCCGAGGGAATAAACGGCACGGTCCGTACCGCCGGTAACATTCACTGCGTGGCTGGTCACCGGAGCGTTGTGGTTGATGATTTCCTTGAGCCAGTTGGTACCGTTCCAGGAGCCGTTCGCGATGGAACTGAGCGTGGCTGCCGGGATGTAGTTGGGCCAGTTGTAAGGTTCCAGACCATCCATGACGCGCGATTCGTCCTGGATTGCCATATACTCGGAGGCATTGAGGATGGTCGGGATCTTGTAGAGGTTCTGGAGTCCGTAGTAGCCGTCGTACGTGATGTTGGACTGGCCGGCGCGGCCTTTCTTGGTCGTGACCAGGATGACGCCGTTCGCCGCACGGGCACCGTAGATGGCTGCCGAAGCAGCATCCTTGAGGACGTCGACCGACTCGATGTCAGACGGGTTGAGGGCGGAGATGCTGCCGTTGGCCACACCGTCGACTACGTAGAGCGGGGAAGAATCGCCGGTCGTACCCAAGCCGCGGATGTTGACCTTGAAGCCGGCTCCGAGGAAGCCGCTGTTCTGGGTGATGTTGACACCCGGGGACTGGCTCTGCAGGGCGCCGAGCACGTCGACGGTGTTCAGTTTGGCAACGTCGTCACCCTTGACCTGGACGGTCGAACCGGTGACGAGTTTCTTCTTCTGGACACCGTAGCCGATGACTACGGCATCGTTGAGCCACAAATCGTCTTCTGCGAGAATGACATCCACGACCCCCGTCCGGACTTCTACTTCCTGCGTCGCATAGCCGAGGGCCGAAACGACCAGCACGGCACCGCGACGGACGCGGATCTGGTAGGCGCCGTCGTTCGAGACAACGGTGCCGTTGGATGTGCCTTTCTCAACGACAGAAGCGCCGATGACAGGCAGGCCGTCGGTCGCGGAGACCACGGTGCCTTTCACTTCGAGCGTCTGTGCGGATGCCGGCTGGAAACCAGCGAACAACAGCACGGACGCAACGAGAAAGAGCCGCACCACGGGTGCGATTCTCTTTCGGAAGGAATTGCTTTGTGTCATGAGTGTTGTTGAGAATACTTGATTGATATGAATGAGTTGGTTTTTGTCCGTGTTTCCTATTTATGCAAAGATAGGCAGAAAGATTGGGTTTTCAAAAAGCAATTTTTTCATAAATAATTGAATTTTAGCACTGTGCGCGTGCACGGATTGCCGTGCGCGTGCACAGTGCGTGTTTTTTTTCGGCGAAAAAAGACTATATTTGTGTGTGGAAAAAAACAAAGGCAAAATTACGATCAAGGACGTGGCCCGAATGGCCGGAGTCTCCCGGGGCACGGTCGACCGCGTCATCCATAACAGGGGCGATGTGTCCCGGCAGAGTCATGACGATGTCATGCGGGTCATCAAAGATATTGGCTTTGAGCCCAATATCTATGCTTCTATCCTCGCTCATGACAAAAGCCGGAGCATTGCACTTCTGCTTCCCAGCTTCCGACCCGGAGAATATTGGGAAATGGCCGGCCGGGGCGCCTCCCTGGCGCAGGCCTATGCACGGACCTTCAATGTGAGTATCGAGACCTTTCTCTACGACCAGTACGATATCGATTCTTTTCGCGCCGCCTGTGCGCAGATGCTGGAGCTTTCGCCATCGGCCGTCGTGCTCGCGCCCATCTTCCGGAATGAGACGGCGGTTCTGACAGCTACGTTGCGGGAGCGGGGGATACCTTATTCTTATGTGGACACCAAACTGGAGGAAGACGGATACCTCACTTTTTACGGTATGCCGATGTACAAGAGCGGCTATCTGTGTGCCGACCTTCTGTTCGATTCCATCTCATCCGTTCCGGATGCCGCTGAAGAGATGAAAGTGGCCATCGTCCGGATCGAGCACGACCGGAACCGCAAGAGCGACCCGACCGCGACCCGCAGGGCAGGATTCATCGATTATATGCGGGAGCACTACCCGGAAGTGGAAATCCTCAGCGTCTATATCGATCCCCACGATCCCCAGGGAATCATCGATACGCTGTCGGCTTTCTGTGCTGCCAATCCCGGCATCACGCACATCGCGATGTTCAATTCCAGGGTCCATCTCATCGCAACTGCGCTCGAATCGCTGCGCCAGGAAAACAAGATCCGCGCCATCGGCTTCGACAACCTCGACAGCAACCTGGCTGCGTTGCGCCGGGGGGCGATCCGCTATCTCATCACACAGCATACCGACGAGCAGACCCGGCTTGCCATCAATTCGATGGTAGATTACCTTATCCTGAACAAGGAACCGGAACGGCGGGACAACTACATGCACATGGACATCCTCTCCCGGGACAACGTAGACGACTATTAACCATTCCTATAGGATGCGCCGTTCTGCTGGATACGAAAGGGATGGGGGCGCTGTTTGATGCCTTTCGCGGCGGTGTTTTCAGGGATATGGCCTGTTCTGCGGACGCGAAAGGCATGAGATGGATGAATCGTCCCTTTCGCGTCCTGGAGCGGCTTATCGCAGCATGTCGTAGCTGAGGTTGTCGGCTTTGCGGGCTTTGGTGGCGTTGAGTTTGCCGAAGTTCCATTTCACGGAGAAGAGGAAGCGGCGACCCAGCATGTTCTGCATCGAGTCTTCCACGTAGTTGGCCGTGGTGATGTGGCGGGTGGAGCGTGCCTGGTTGAGGATATCGTCGATGCGGAAGCTCAGCGCCCAGGCCTTGATGTTCTTGGTAAGCTGAAAATTCCAGCGGAGATAAGGTTTGTTGTAGCCTTCCGGGAATCCTGTATAGAAGTGGTAGCTGGCGTTGGTGCCGATGTCGAATCCGTGTTGGGTCGTCCAATTGAAGCGGCTGCTCACGCTGCTGCTCCAAGTGCGTGTATCCGCCGCGCTGTCGAGGGAATAGTGCGAGGCGTTCATCGTCGTGCCTCCCGAAACGTACATCGTGACGTGTTCGCCGCGGTAGCGCACGCTCAAGGAAGGATTGAGATCCAGGGTCCGTGTCAGGCTTTCGCTGAAACCGCTCGTTCCGCTGTAGAAGGTCTCGCCGCGGCTGTCCGCGCCCCAGAAGTCCGCCATGAACGCGGCGTAGTCGAAGGTGTCGAGATCCAGCGGATCGATACGGCGCACGTTCTGGTAACTGACCGAGCGGCCATAATTGGAAAACAGGCTCAGCGTGGTGGAGAAGCGCTTGTCCGGCGAAATCGGGGTGTTGAAAGAGAAATGCAGGCTGCCGGTGAGGGCCGGCTTGACCGCATTCACGGGAATGCTGTAGGCAATGCCGGCCTGATCGAACCAGCTGGCGGTCACCCGGCTCCGTGCATTGACGGCGACTGAGGCGTTCCCCATGAAGCTCCGCTGCTTCCCGGCATTGTTCATGGAAGCATTGAAGCTGAGGTTCGTCCGGTAAGAAGGTTGCAGGTAGATGTTGCCCAGCTTGAGCCGTGTCGGAACCGAGATGTCGAGCTGCGGAAGTTGGTCCAGCACAGAAGGCATGGACGAGCGGCCGGAGAGATAGGTGCTGAAGTTGGCGCTGGAGCCTTTGCGCCAGCGCAGCTGGAGGTACGGACTCCAGTTGAACAGCCACTCACCGATGCCGCTTTCCGACGTGACGCCGCGGGAGCGGGAGGTCACTTCGTTGAGCGTTTCCTGCAGGTCCGCGCCTAACTGGACGGTGGTCGGCCCCTTTTCGTATTGAAGCTGGACGTTTTCGGTGAAATAGACGTAGCGGGACTTTGAGGAAGTGGAATAGTAGTCGTTGGGCGTTCGGTAGTCGCCCTTGTCAAGCACCGAAGCGTCGTAGTGTGCCTTGCCCACAGTGCGGCTGAAGGCGTCTTTCGTATTGTTGTTGAACGTACAGGATCCGAGCACGGTCGTGGAGAGGCGCCAGCGATCGGAGAGCGGTTCGACGTATTGTATGGAGAGGCGGCCGCTGGCGTTTTGCTTGTCCGTGTCGTAGAAGAGGTCTTTGACCGTGGTGGTGTCAGCGCCGCGCATGCGGGTCTCGGAGTACTCCCGGCTGTCCGCGTCGTAATTGGAGAAAGAGTACCGGGCGTCGAAGGTCAGGCTGCGGCGCTGCTTGCCGCCGAGGTTGCGCAGGCCGAAATTGAGCGTCCCGCTGTGGCTTGCATTCCGCGACAGCAGGAAGGTGCTCGATGCGGAACTGTTGAGGAAGCCGCCGCCCGCTTCCTGCGACCGATTGTCGTTGTATCCTTCCGTGGAGCCTCGGGTATAGTTGAAGCGGGGCCGGAACGTGAAGAGATATTTCTTGCGGGCGGTGTTCTTCAGTTCCAGGTCGGCGCGTAAGACATCGCTCAGCATGAAGGACTTGGTCTCGGTATCGTTCGTGATGTCGGCGCCGTCCTTCACGAAGGTCGTGCGGTTGGCTTCGCTACGAGAGTCTGAGAAGCTATGGTTGTAATTCGCAGAGGCGGATGCTTCCAGGCCTTTGATGCGTGTCGTGTTGAAGTTTGCCCCGGCCTGTGCCCGGGTTTCCAGGCCTCCGTTGCCGGAAGTGCCCGTCTCGCCTTCTTCCGCCGAGTAAAAGACCACGACGATCCCTTCGCCCCCCGGCGCATTGTAGGCCTTCCCGATGACGGTCAGCTGGTCTTTTTCCGAATAGCCCGACACCAGGCCGTTGAAGTTGTAGAGCAGGCCGCGGTTGTCGATCAGCTCGGCGGCGCGGTCGCCCGCCAGCGTGCTGCCTGCGCCGGCCTCCACGTTGCCGAACCACCCCTGCTTGAATTCCTGCTTGAATTCCAGGTCCATCACCTTTTCGCGCTTCGTAGCCACGCCGGTGAATTCTTCCGTGTCACTCTTCTTGTCGATGACCTTCACCTTGTCGATGATCTTGGCCGGCAGGTTCTTCAGGGCCATCGACGGATCGTCGGAGAAGAAGGTCTTGCCGCCCACGGTGATGCGCGGGATGGTCTCGCCGTTATACTTGATGGTGCCGTTTTCCGACACCTCCATGCCGGGCATGCGCTTGAGCAGGTCTTCCAGCATGGCGTTCTGCCCGAGCTGGAACGAGGCCGCGTTGAAGATCACGGTGTCCTGCTTGATCTCAATGGGATTGCCGATGGCGCTGATGCGGGCGGCATCCAGCATCTCGGCATCTTCTGCCAGGGTGACTGTCCCCAGGTCGTACTCCCGCTTTTGCCAGGAAAAACCAAAATAATGTTCCTTCTGCCAGCTCTTGTAGCCCAGCAGTTCCACATGGACGTTGTAGGTGCCCCGCGTGACCTTTTTGAGCTGTGCCACGCCCAGCGTGTCCGTCAGGGCGAAATTCGTGATGAGGGTATCGTTCTTGGCCGTTACATAGACCGTGGCGTAGGGGATCGGGGCGCCGGTCTTCTCTTCCACGACCTTCAGTTTCACGATGCCGGCGTTGGGATCGCTGATGTAGATGCCCTGCGCGGCCATCCGCTGCGGGACAAGCAGTCCACAGAGCATGATTATCAAGAAGAGCGGGTTTTTCATGGGATCCGTCGTTTTACTCCTTCCAGTTTTCACCCCACTTGGGAGAGAGGCCGGTGTAGTAGGTGAATAATTCTTCCTGAAAACCGCTCAGGATACGGCGGACCTTGCCTTGCTGGTCCGTATAGTAATAGGTGGGGATGCCGTGAATCCCCATCTTCTTGTCGAGCGGTCCTTCCTTGCCCTTCAGGTCTGAAATGACCAGATAGGGTTCCAGCTGGAAAGACTTGACCCGCTTCTGGAGTTCGGCCAGGGAACCCGCATAGACATAGGCGACTACGGCCAGGCTGTCGCGGTTTGTCGCTGCGAGCAGATCCTTGAACCAGAAATGGGTGCTCCGCTTGAGATAGCCCCATCCCTCGTAGATCAGCAGCACCCGTTTCCCCTCCGTCACGGACCAGTCGAAAGGTTTGCCGTCCACGCCCACGCCTTCGAAGTGGGGCAGGGGGTCGCCCGCCAGCACCGTTTTCTTTTCCGTATGGGCTTTGATGGCCTTGCCCAGTTTGGTCTTCTGCATGCCGGGATTCAGCGCATCATACACGGCCTTTACGTCCTGACGGGGGATGAGGTCGCAGTTATTGGTCACGGTACTCAACGCCGTAGGCGACGTGGGGGCGTGGAGGACGGCCAGGCGCAGTCGTTCCTCGTTCACTTCGCGGACAAGGCGGTTTTCCTCCCCGTCCGGCGGATACTGGAAATAGATGTTTTTCTGCTTTTCGTTCAACAGTTCGAGGGCGGCCAGATATTCATCTTCCGAGGATGAAAACGCCTTGGCGGAACCGGATTCCTTCCTGCAGGAGCCGGGAAGGACGAGCAGCAACACGACAGCGGGCAGAAGCCATTGGGGAAAGACTTTCATGACAAGGATTTATTTGCGGACAAGATTCAGGATGAAAGCGCCGTTGCGGGCTTTGTCGCCATAGAGGCGCTGGGACTGATCGGCCTGCAGGAATACATGCCACTTCCAGGCCCATTGGTCTGAAAGGAATTCGCGCCGCCGTTCATAGGGAAACTCGACGCCATTGACGATGAGCAGGGGATAGGCTTGGGGATCCGACACGTTGAAGCCAGGAATGAGCCGGAAAGAGACTTTTCCGTCTTCGTTTGCGCGTGCAGGAAGGGCATCAAGCTGTATGACGCCACCCGGAACAGAAAGCCCGAATACGCGCGATGCTTCCTGCCAGAACATCGTGGTGACGGTCCCGGACAGCTGATCCTGCAAGTCCTCCACATCCTCCAGGGAAATGGTTTCCCCTTCGAAGACCAGGATGGGCGGATGGAGGTTGTTGAAACCGCGCGTCTGCACCTGGGCGTTGGCCAGCAGCACCAGCGCCAGCAGGGGAAGGCAGCCCAGCAGACGCCAGGCATGCGAAGCGGAAGAGGCGGGCTGCGTCATCATCCGCACCCGCTCCTGCAGGATGGTGCCGCTGAAAGGATTGGCTATGGTAAAGCCGAGCCGGGCGGCTGCTTTTTGCACGAGCAGGAACTGATAAGCTTTGGGATCAGTGACGCTGCGCAGCACGGCAGCATCGGCCTGGTATTCGTGGACGGCAGACAGATCGGCGCGAAGCAGCCGCATCAAAGGGTTGAACCATTGGAACACGGCGAACAGATCGACCAGCGAAAGGTCGAGGGAGTGACGCAGCCGGACGTGCGTCCGTTCATGGTCGATGATTTCCTGCCGTCCGGATTCCAGGTCCTGGCGCGATAGGACGATGAAGCGGAACCAGCTGAAAGAGAACGGTGTCGTGTCGGACACGAGGATCCTTTCGCCGCCGGTGGACGAAAGCACCTCTCCGCTTCGGATAAGCCGCATCGTCTGCCGTACCGAGAGGATCAGTCGAACCAGCATCCAAAGGGCACCGGCCGTGTAGGCCGGCATCAGCAGCCACATCCACGGCGTATTGTGCTCCAAAGGCTGGAAGTTGAACACTTCGGCAACCAGCGGATGACTTTGCGGGAAAAGGTCGGAGACCTGTGTCACGGTCGACAGGGGCATCGTTTGCCGGAAGGTCCGCACGCAGAAGGGCAGCAGGCAGGAAAGCGGGAGGATGCCTACAAGGAAGGCGCGGTTCAGCCGGTGCAGGGTAAGCCGACGGAAGCACAGGCGCCAGAACAGGTAGAACACTGTCAGCACCAGGGAGACCTTGAGGTTGTAGAGCAGAAAGGCTTCCATGGGGTTGCACTATTGGTTTTCAATCTCCCGGATCAATTCCTTGAGTTCCTCGATGGTGATCTTCTCGTCCTTGACCAGGGCCGAGACGGCGCTCAGGTAGGAACTGCCGAAGAACTTGTCCACGACGCTGGAAAAAGAAGAGTCCATATACTGCTGCCGCGTGACGGCGGGGTGGTACTGATAGGTGGGACCATAGACTTTGTGGGTGAGGAACCCGTCGGCTTCCAGGGTCCGCACTTGCGTGGAGAGCGTATTGAAGTGGGGCTTGGGGTCGGGATACAGTTCCCGCAGCTCGCGTACGAACAGGTCGCCGTGCTCCCAGAACCGGTTCATGATGACCTCTTCCTTCTGTGTGAGTTTTCGCATCGTGTGTCTCTTTTTTGCAAAGATAGAAAAAGGAATTTAGTTTTACAACTAATTTTTTTAGTGAACGAATTGCGCTATCTTTGTATAAACGAAAAAAAAGCTTACGATCATGAAATATTCCCAGTGCTTCCTTGTGGCGGCCGTGGTGACCGCCCTGTCTCTTTTGCCGGGCTGCGGCAAGCAGGCCGCGCAGGTTTTGGTAAAGGATGAGAATGGCATCGTCCGCCGGGTCAATCCGGCCGAGAAGAATGTCTATCTGGTCTTTACGGCGCATTACAGCGAGAACGACAATGGCTATTTCGAGAATTTCGACGGGATCGTTCCGGTGCTCAATACCCTGAAAGAGAAGGGTGTGAAAGGCTCCTTCTTCCCGACGGGCGTGTGCTTCGCCCAGCCGCAGTATGAGGAGCCTATCCGCCGTATTATCGACGAAGGACATTATCTGTCCGCCCATTCCTATGCGCATCTCGTGCTTTGTGAAAATGGCGAGACCCTGGTCAGCGCTGATTCCCTCGCTCGCGACTTCGCCTTGATGGAGGCCCAGCTCGCGCGTTACGGCCTGGAGAAGAAGCAGTATTACTGGATGATTCCGCCCTACGAGACCTGCAACACCGAGTCGCGGGAGAACATCGAGGCGCTCGGCTATAAACTGCTCAATCCTTCGGAAGGACCGATCTTCGGTTTCGACTGGACGACGCCGGATATGGACTCTTACAAGACCATCGACCAGATGCTGGCCCGTTTGTGGGAGTTGGAAGAGACAGAGGGCCTCAATGGCCTGATACTGCTGATCCACGCCATGAATTACCCGGAGAAGCAGGATTACGAGCGTCCCTACAATCATCTTGGCGAAATCATCGATACCCTGAAGGCCCGCGGATACGGCTTCAGGACCTTCAACGACGTGATTGCAGCGGAAAACTAAAATTTTTCCAACCTTTCGGGCGGGTTTTGCGTTATAGCTATGTAAACGCCCCGCAAAGGGGCCTTTGTCAAACCCTTAAAGAGAGTTACCATGAATACCTATCAACTGATTGAAATTTTGGTTCCCATTGGCGTTTGTGTCGTATTGCCCGTCCTGATCGTGTGGCTGGTTACCCGCGTCCGCAAGAACGAGACCGACCGGAAGGCGGAAATCATGCTTAAAGCCATCGAAGCGGGTACGCCCGTCGATCCGACGGTTTTCAACGACAACAAGAAAAAGTCCGTCAAAAAGGACCTTCTGGAAAAACTCAACGGAGCCTGCATCACCAGCCTGATGGGCCTGGGCTTCCTGATCCTCAAGCTGACCGGTATCAAGATCGGTTTCGGGGGCGATTTCCTGGTCTTGGGAGCGGTTGTCATGATCGCTGTGGGTATCGGACTGTTTGCCTCCTATTTCGTAGGCAAGAAGATGCTCGCCAAGGAGATCGAACTCGAAGAGAAGAATCTCTCCGAACAGAAATAACCCTTGCGACCCATGACCCGGGAGCGGTTCATCTCCGAAGTGAGGGCATGTCAGGGACGGCTGCGGCGGTTCCTGACATCGCTGTGCGGTGATGCCGCCCTGGCCGACGACCTTGCCCAGGAAGCCCTCGTGCGCGCTTATGTCAACTCGGGCCGTTTCATCGGGAACTTCAAGGCCTGGCTCTTCCGGATCGCTTACAATTGCTTCATCGACAATCTGCGGAGAGTTCCGGCTCCCTCGGTATCCTTCGATTCGTACGAAGTGCAGCACGTGGCCGATGCGTCTGCTTCGGACGATGCTTTCCGGCACGAAGCCTTGAATCGGGCGCTGGCGCGGATTCCGGAAAAGGAACGGACCGCCATCGCCCTCCATTATTTCGAAGACCTGTCGGTCAAGGAGATCGCATCCATCATGCAGATCCCTGCCGGAACGGTCAAATACCATCTCTCGGTGGGCCGGGACCACCTCAAACAGCTCATCCGCTTATGAAAGACATCGAACAGTTCTTACGCGACAACGCTCCGGAAACCCCGGACGAGGGCCAGTTCATGATAGAAACGAACGCCCGGCTGAACGCCGTCGAAGGCATCAAGCAGACCGTGGACGGCGAACGCCGCCGCGGGCGGGTCGCGCTGATCATCGCATTGGTGACAGGCCTGGTTCTCGGATGCCTGGTAACGCTGGTGGTGCTGCTATATCCCATCCAGCCCCTCGAGCCGGATCAATCCATCTTCATCAAAGCCGTTGAATCCCTGCAAAACGGCAAGGAATTCCTCTTCGGCGCCATCGCCTGCCTCGCCATCGCCCTCGGCCTGGTCCTGCTCTCCAAAAAACGCGAAGCCTTCTAACCTCCGGACCATTTGTTCTGCCGTTGCTCTTCTTCGCAACGGCCGATATCGACCGGTTTTGCTGGCGCAGCTGTTTTTCGTCCCTGGGGTGCTGCTGTCTTTTGCACCAGGCGAAGCTGTCTTTCGTCCCTGGCGCTGCGGTCTTTCGCCTTTGGCGCGGCTGTCTTTCGTCCCTGGCGCTGCGGTCTTTCGCCTTTGGCGCGGCTGTTTTTCGTCCCTGGCGCTGCGGCCCCGTTTGCGAAAGGTATGGCGGCGCCGCTTGATGCCTTTCGCGGCCACCTTTGCCAGGGATCGCCGAATAACTGGACGCGAAAGGGACGAGACAGATGAATCATCCCTCTCGCGGCCAGGGAATGGGATGAAGGAAGGAAAATAACGGCTAGGGTGAGCTTGGCTGTGGGAGGCTTCATTTCAAGCAAAGGCATCGCCGGAGTTGTGCATCTGTCGTCCTTTTCCGATGCGTCCTCCAGAGGTTCTTCCAGAGGAGGTCATACAGAAAGGATCGCTGAGAGAGCCGGGTTTCATAGATACTTTCGACGTTGCAGTATTTGGGAAGACAGGTCTTGTCGATGATTTGGCAAAGTTCCAAGTCAGAGATCCAGGCCGGGTCGTGCTTTCCGTTCTCATTCCGAAGAAGTTGCTCGAGATTCATGCCCGGAGTGCCTTTCTCAATCAGTTCCAATGTGATGAGTGGGGAAGACGAGGATTCCTCCTGCTGGTTTTTCATGGATAGCTCGTCACCGATCTTGTTCATTTGGTAAATATAATTCCGGGGCGTGACGTAGATGGCTTCCACTTGCGCTATGTCAAGGATGTCTTCACGCAGCAGCAGACCCGATGTGTCCATTCGATAGCTGGCAGGGAGGTGGATTCCTTTTGGAAGGTACTTGTAGCGTTGGGGTGCGGGCATCAATTCGCTGGGTGCCGCCTTCCCCAGTTGCTTGGAGAAGAAGGCGTTGGCCGAGCAGTGGCGATATCCGAAAGGAGTAGGGGATATGCCGTGGTGCAACCCTTGCCGGTTTACATAATTCAGGGCTGCCAGCGTATGATAATAGCCGTCGACTTCCAGGATGAAGCCTCTTTTTTCGGCCAGACGCCCCTTTCGTTTGTATCTCGCATTGAAGTATCTGCTGTAGGAGTAGCGGGATTGGGTGATGACCTCGGCGGGGCAATCGGATTGCAGCAGACTGTGGAAATGGGTGGTTGGAAAACCATCCGCCAATAATCGGGAATCGGTTTCAAGAGAGGCAAGGGCCAAGCCATTGAACCCTCGGATCAAGTCGGCCTCGCATCGAAAAAGGACTTCGTCGGGAGAGGATAGGGAGATGTGAAAAGTCTTTCGCATAGCATTTCGTTTTCTTGGGTTACACAAATCTTTCGCACGTTTCGTCCGCCGCGTTCTTCCGCCACAGTCGAAATGCTTACTACAAATATACAAAAAGAAAGGTGTGTTTCGTCCTCTCCTTTCGCGATAGGAACTTCTGGCGCTGCGGCCCCGTTTGCGAAAGGTATGGCGGCGCCGCTTGATGCCTTTCGCGGCCACCTTTGCCAGGGATCGCCGTATATCAGGACGCGAAAGGGACGAGACAGATGAATCATCCCTCTCGCGGCCAGGGAATGGGATGAAGGAAGGGGAGATACGTCAAAGGTCCGGAGTCATGGACACCGGACCTTCATAAACGTGATGGGGCAGAGGGTAGATTCGTTTAGTCGAAGTTGCGGGAGGCGAAGGGGAGGGACCAGCGCAGGGCGAGGTGCCAGTATTCCCAGTTGTGGACGCCGTTGCGTACGCGGAGTTCGCTCTTGACGCGGCGGTTCCGCATCTTCTGGTGAAGGGCTACGTTCAGGTCCAGCAGGAAGTCGTCGTCGCCGCAGTCGATGAACCAGGCTACGGTGCGCAGGGCTTCCAGCGTGGCCTCGTCGGCGTTGTCGATGAAGTCCAGGGCGGAATGTTCCCGTACGGATTCAGCCACGTAGTAGCGGCAGTCCTTCGGTTCGTTCTTGGCGGCGACTTCGTTCGATTTGTTGTCGAGCCAGGCGCTCATGGCATAGCAGCTGGAGAACATGTCGGGATGCCGCTGGGCATAGACCGTGCTGCCACCGCCGCCCATCGAAAGACCCATCACGGCCCGGTGGCCCTTGTCGCTGATGACACGGTACTTCTTCTCAACGGCAGGCATAAACTCCTGGAAGAAGAAGTCTTCATAGCGCCAGCCGGGCATGTTGAAATAGCCGTTCCAGGTATTCTTCGTGTCGGGGCCGCCGGCATTGGGCATCACGATGACCATTTCGCAGGCTTCGCCCGTTCCGATCAGTTCATCCACGACAATCTGCATGTTGCCCCGCTCGACCCAGGCCGTATAGGTGTCGGTCAGACCGTGCAGCAGATACACCACGGGATAGCATTTGTCAGACTTGTCGAAGCCGTTCGGCAGATATACATTGTATTTGACAACGGCGCCGAGAATGTTACTTTTCAGGCTGTCCGTCACCACTTTGCCCGCTTGGGCGGAAAAGGCCGGCACCATCAGGGCCAGGCACAGCAGGAGAGAGATTCTTTTCATATCCTTTCTTTGATTTCATTGTCAAAAATCTGCCGGTCCACGATCCGGTAGTGGGGATGGTAGCTTTCGCTGAACGCCTCGCTGTGGTGCAGGATCAGATGTCCGGCCTTGATCAGGGAGTCGATGGCGGCCAGGTCTTCCGCCGCCCCCGGAATGTCCGGGAAGTGGCGTCGGATGACATCCGCCACACCGCTCCACTTTTGTTTCCAAGCCTCTTCCGAAAGCACCTTGCCTTCGTTGGCGCTCCGGACAAAGGAGTCCAGCAGCGTTTCGGCATCGACGAGTCCGTCCAGGACGACGGACAGGTCGACCCGGACATAATGGCCCTGGTCGCCGACCGGCACGTATCGGAGTTGCGGCTTCGTGTATTTACCGTTTTCGAGATCTTCCTGGTACTCTTTCAGTTCAGATAACAAGTAGGCTCGCGCCTGCTCCGGATTGGGGATCAGATGCCCGGGACCGAGATTGTCCTGGCAGAAACTCTTGTAAATATCCTGGACGCGGGATTCGGGATAGCATTCCAGCTGCTTTGAGATGGCCTCCCGTACGTGATCGCTTTGGCATGCAGAGACGAAGAGTCCCAGCGCGAGGACAACGGGAATCGCAAGAAGATGGAATCGTTTCATGACTTAAAAATACCGATTTTCGGTGAAAAAGCAAAAATAGAGAGGGATTGTGCTCGGCGTTAAGACGCCTGCGCATTCCCTGGCGGGATTGTGCTCGGCCGCGGGCGGCCTGCGCATTCCCCTTTCCTCCGGAGGTTTCCTTACGAACGGGAGGGCTTCGGGGGCTCTGAGGAGCCCCCGAAGCCTTTTATGTATGCAGTGTGGCGGAAAAAAACGAGCTTTCTTGCGCCACACTGCATACATAAAAGCATCGCAGCCAAAGCTGCGATGCCTCTTCGTTCGTGGAGCATAGGGGATTCGAACCCCTGACCTATAGATTGCGAACCTATCGCTCTACCAGCTGAGCTAATACCCCGCTTGTTTGTGAGTGGCAAAAGTACGTGATTTCCGGCAAATGCGCAAGAAAACCCGCATTTTTGTTTGTATCTTTGTCTGGATGAAAACATTGGGATACAAAGGTACTTTGCCCGGGATCTGGAAGGGACTGCTGCTGGCGGCATGCTTCGTTGCGGGCCTTTTTCTGCAGCAACCGGTCTTCGCGCAGAAGCACTCCGTGCGGCTGATGACCTATAATGTAGGAGCCTTCGGCAAAGAGATGGACGACAGTGCGCCCATGATAGCCCGCATGATTGCGGAATTGGGCGCGGAGGTGGTCGGACTCAACGAATTGGACAGTTGCAACCGCCGGCACGGCATCAATCAGGTGCAGCACCTGTGTGACGAACTGAATGCCCTGCCCGGGGCGGGAGGGCAGAAAGCGTCGTGGCAGGGGCGTTTCGGCCGTGCCATGGCTTATGCCGGCGGCGCTTATGGCTGCGGGATCGTGTCGCGGGTGCGGATCCGGGACCATTTCAATATCGCCCTGCCCAAAGGGGCGGGAAGTGAGCCGCGCGTGTGCGTGGTGGTGGAAACGCCGCGTTATGTATATGCCGCGTGCCATCTCGACCATATCGACGAGGCTGCCCGTCTGGAGCAGGCCCGCGTCCTGACCGTGGAGTTGCAGCGCCGTTACGGCAAAGGTCGTAAACCGGTCTTCCTTTCCGGCGATTTCAACGACACGCCCGACAGCGCACTGCTGCGCCAGCTCTCCCGCGACTGGACCCTCCTTTCTCCGCTGGAATACAGTTACTCCGCCAAGGAGCCGCATGTCTGCATCGACTATATCTTCGTATTGCACGGCGGCCCCAGGGTAACGGTCTCCGGCAGCGGCGTCCCCACTTCGTTCACGCACGGGGACGTGGAGACTGCCTCCGACCACTTGCCGCTCTTCGTTGACGTGGTTTTTTAAGCGTTTTTTTCTGCGACCGGCAGGCGGAATGGGTTCAAGGACGAAATTTTTTCGGTTTTCTACTAAAAAAATTAGGAAATAAAGAATAATGCATTATCTTTGCAGTGAGAAAACTCCGTGAACTCCCAAATAATGGAAAAACTGACTGCCAAAGAAGATGAAATCCTCAGGATGTTCTGGGCCTATGGGCCGATGTTCATCCAGGATCTGCTGAAGCATTTCCCGGATCCGAAACCACATTATAACACTGTTGCCACGCAGGTGGGCTTTCTGGAAGAGAAGGGCTACGTGGCTCGCGAGAAGTTCGCCAACGCCTATCGCTACCACGCCGTCGTGAGTGAACGGGACTTCGCCGACCTCGTGATTTCCGACACGGTCGAAAAATTCTACGACAATTCCTATGCGAGCGTGGTGTCGCGCTTCGTGGAGGAGGAAAAGATGGACCTCGATGAACTCAAGGCCCTGATCACCCAAATTGAAAACGGCCGGAAATGAGTGCTTTCCTGACATACCTTTTGAAATCGACGCTGCTGCTGGCGGTGTTCGACGCATTCTTCCTGCTGGTGATGCGGCGGGACGGGCATTTCCGTTTCAACCGTATCACGCTGTTGGCCGGTAGTGTGGTCTGCCTGCTGCTGCCGTTGATCCGGTTCCGGGTGAACCGGCCGACCTTGTATTCGGAGTGGCTGGAGCCGGTGGTGGTGGCTGCTGCTGGACAAGGCGCTGAACCTTCGGTTGCCGCTGCGGCCAGCGGATTCCCGCTCTCCTGGCAGGCAGGGTTCCTCTTACTCTATCTGGCCGGTGCTCTCGTGACACTTGGTTTTTACATCCGTTCTTACGGCAGGATGTTCCGCCTCCTCCGACGCACGCCTAGGGAGCGGCGCGATGGATATACCCTTCACCTCATGCCGCAGGAAGCGCCCTCCTTCAGCTGGATGCGGCATATCGTCATCGGGCAGAATGACTATGAGCGTTATCCTGCCATCCTTACGCACGAGCGGGCACACGTCCGCTGCTGCCATTCCTTGGATCTGCTTCTCTCTTCGGCACTGACCATCCTGCAGTGGTTCAATCCGCTGGTGTGGATCTGCCGCGGCGAACTCAAGCTGCTCCACGAATACGAAGCCGACGACTTCGTCCTCAATCAAGGCATCGATGCAACGCAATACCAATTATTACTCGTGAAAAAAGCCGTGGGGGAAAAGCGTTTCCTCCTGGCCAACGGCTTCAATCACGCCCAACTCAAAAACCGTATTACGATGATGCAGACTACGACGAAAGCAACTTGGAAGAAACTCTTCCTGCTGCTCCTCCTCCCGCTGCTGGCCGGCACGACGCTGCTCCTTGCCGAGCGCGTCACGCCTGCCGCAGATGTAATCCCTCTTGCCGAAGAACCGGTTGTCGCGCCCTCCGAAGTCCTGCCGGAGCCTCCGCCGGAGGAACCTGTCAAATACTCCCTGCTGGAGGCCAAGCCTCGTTTCCAGGATGGAGACGCCGGCCAGTCGTTCCCCCTCTGGGTCAACCAGAATCTCACGTATCCCAAAGAGGCGGTCAAAGATTCCCTCCAGGGTCGCGTGACTCTGCAGTTCACCATTGAGAAAGACGGCAGCGTCACGGATGTCCACGTTCTCCGCGGCTGTGCTCCTGTCCTCGATGAAGAAGCCGTCCGCGTCGTGAGCCAGTCCCCCAAATGGACACCCGGCTACATCAAGGGCGAACCTGTCCGCGTGGTTTTCAATTTCCCCGTCGTCTTCCAATTGACGAAGAAGAAGTAGTATGAAACCATTTGTCCTGTCGCTGGCCGTGCTGGCCGTGCTGGCCGCCGCGCTGCTTTCAGGCGCGGCGGCGGCGCAGCCGGCGGATTCGCTGGCGCGCCGCGCAGCGCTCACGGAAGCCCGCTACCTGAAAAGCATCTACAAGACGGATGCGGCCATCGAGCGGCTCTCATCGCTGATTAGGCCGGACGCCTTTGACGAAGAAGTGCTCTCCGAACTGGCGGACTGCCACTTCACCAGTGGCGACTATGAGACGGCGGCAGGTACCTACCAGTTGCTTTCGCTCCACGAACCGGGGAATCTGTTCTACCAGATCAGGCAGATGCAGCTGGCCTACCGGATGAAGGATTATTTCACGACGGCGAAGAAGGGGCGGGAGATCCTGCAGCAAGATTCCATCCCGGCCGTGGCAGCGCTGGCAGGGGATGCCTACAATCTGGCAGGCCTTGCCGACTCTGCACTCCTCTGCTATCGCCAGGCGCTGACGCTCAAGCCCCGGAACGAAGCAGTCGTCAGCAAGGCGGCCAACCTGCTGCTCACCGCCAAGGACTACGACGGCGTCCTGTCGATGACGGGCGATTATCTGGCAATGGATCCCGACAATTTCACCGTGGCGCCCATCCGGGGGTTGGCATACTATCTGAGTGCGCAGTACGATTCCGCTACTGTCGTTTTCGAGCGGCTGGAGAAACTGGGCGCCGACAATTATCCGCTGCACTATTATCTCGGCCAAAGCTATTGGCATACGAATGTCACGTACGAGGCGGAAAAGGAACTGCTGAAAGCCTGGGCCATCGACTCGTCCGACGCCAACCTGGCCTGGGCCATCGCCGCCGTCGAGACCGAGATGTACCGGTCCTTCGAAAAAACCGTCAAGCCCTGGCTCGAAAAGGCCGAAGCCATGATCCAGCCCGATTCCGCGCTCGTCTCCCGCATCCATCAGCAGTACGGCACGGGCTACTATGGCCGGGAACAGTTTGACCAGGCCATTGCGCATTACCAGGAAGCCTACCGCTACAATCCCTCGTATATCCAGGCACTCTCGACCATCGCGTATTGCTACGAGCGCCAGAAAAAGTACAAACAGGCGCTCGAATACTACGAAAAGTATCTCAAAGTCGCCCGCCCCGGCTCCCGTGGCTATGAATTCGCGAAAAAGAGCATCGAGTACATCAAAGGCGAGCTCTTCATGGAAGAAAAATAGAATAACGGTATAACTATTGTAGGGATTCTGCGTCTAATCTATTGTATGAAACGATTCTTTGCCATCCTGTTCTGCTTGATTGCCGCGGTATCGGCGCGGGCGCAGTTCATTCCCGGCGGCCTTTTCGAAAGAAACCAGGGTTCCGTCCTCGTCAAAGTCCTGGAAGAGAAGACGGAAGCTCCTGTGCCTTATGCCTCTGCCTATCTGACGGCCAAGAACGATACGCTGATCACCAACTTTGCACTGACCGACACGTCTGGTGTCGCCCGCATCACGAAAGTGACGCGCGGCACTTACGTGCTCACTGTCGAGATGCTGGGCTACAAGACCTACAACAAAGAACATTACTTCTCGTTCGACTGGTCCAGGGATTCGGTGGACCTGGGGGTCATCCGACTCGCCGAGGATGCCCAGCTGCTCGATGCCGCCCATGTGACGGCCATCGGCAATCCGATCGAGATCAGGCAGGATACCATCATCTTCAATGCCTCTTCTTTCCAGGTCGGGCAGAACCAGATGCTGGAAGACCTGCTCAAACGGATGCCGGGTATGGAGGTGTCGAAAGACGGTACCGTGAAATACAATGGCGAGACGATCCAGAAGATTACCGTGGGCGGCAAGACCTTCTTCTTCGACGATCCGAAGATGGCGCTCAAGAACCTGCCCGCCAAGGTGGTGGACAAGGTGAAGGTCATCGACAAAGTGAGCGATGCGGAGCAGTTCACCGGTGTGGCCACCGACCGCGAGAAAGTGATGGACCTGGAATTCAAGCAGGAGTTCCAGAAGGGCTGGTTCGGAAATGCTACCGTCGGTGCCGGAACGACGGTGGCCGGCGACCGCAAGGACGAGATGGTTGACGACCGCGGTTTCCTCTATACGGGCAACGTGATGGCTTCCGGCTATAACGACAAGGACCAGATCACCCTGGTGGGCGGTGCTTACAACGCACCGATTTCCGATGAAACGGGTGTCATCGTTTTCCGGAACATCGATGAGGAGGATAGCCGGGTCATCCTCGGCGGCGGCATCGCCGGTAGTCTCGGCGGCGGCATCCAGACCTATGGACAGGCAGGCGCGAACTACAACACGACGCGCATCAAGGGGCTGGAGAGCACGGCGGCGGCCAACTACAACCATTCTTTCAACGACTCTCGCGGCCGTTCGAAGCGGACGACTTTCGTCAGCAGCGGCAGTGACATTTTCACCGGGACCGAGAGCAAGAACTTTGTGACGAACGACAACGTCAAGTTGAACTTCGAACTCAAGAATACGGACCGCAAGAAATATCTGTTTGATTTTTCCCCGACCTTCCGCTATGCCGGCGGCAAGACGGAAGGCTACAACGACAACGAATCCGTTCAGGTGGAAGGCGGGCAGCGCCTCAATCAGGCTTCTTCGAGCAATTACGCCGAGTCCCGTCAGTTCTCCCACAACGCGAATTTCAGTTTCGGTATCAAGGAACTTGGCGGCAACAAGCGCCGGAGCATCACGCTGGGCGGTTACTACAGCCTGACGGACTACGATGCCGGCAGCCGCGAGTTCTCGCAGACCTACCTGCAGGCAACGCCGGATCCCATTACACGCGACCTGTTCTACGTGACGGACAATCGGAATTACAGCGGACAGTTCCGTCTGTCCTATAACGAGCCGCTCGCTGAACGGTGGATCCTGTCGGTCGATCTGGGCAGCTATGGCTCCTGGCGCAACAATGGCAAGGATGCCTTCGACCGGACCGCCGGAACGCCCGGCTTCGACGCCTCGGTCATCGACAAGGGTAACTATACCCGGAAGAACGACTACTATTCTACTTCCACGAAGAACAAGTACATCTATTTCAATGAGACGGTTCAATTCCAGTACAGGAAGGACCAGACGTCCATACAACTCGGCGCCCAAATGCAGGAGACGCTCAACGAGACGCGCGCCCGGTCGCTCGGACGGGATACCGAAACCGGTATCGGTGAGTGGCTGCTGGACTGGAACCCGTATCTCAACTTCCGTTGGATGAAGAAACAGAACAGCTTTACGTTTTCCTACAATGGTCGTTCTTCCAGGCCTTCAGCCGCTCGGCAGATGCCTGTGCTCGACATCGCCGTCCCTACACGCCTCCAGATGGGTAACATCTACCTGAAGCCTTCCTACAGCCATTCCGCAAATGGCAGCATCTATCTCAACAATCCGCAGAAACAGCGTAACCTGAACTTGTACCTGACATCATCCTTGATCCAGCGGCAGACGGTAACGGCCAGTTGGTTCGACGATGACGGCATCCAGTACAGCATCCCCGTCAATTCCGCGAAGCCCGCGGTATCGGTTTCGGCGTTTCTCAGCGGTCGTATCGCCTTGACAAAGGACAAGAAATTGAGCCTGCAGACAGGTTTCTCAGCAACGGACAGCCGGTCCATCAGCTACCAGAACACAAGGCGGCTGGACGGCCTCGACGTGGAAACCTTCAACTACAACCGGTTCATGGAGGACTTCTGGGGAGATAGCAGCGGCAGCCGTTTCTTTTCGGGGCAGAGCGGGTTCAGCGAAAGCGTCACCAACAGCCTGTCGCTCGCTCCGAACGTCGGTTTGAGTTATCGGGGCGAAACGATTACGGCAAGCCTGCACGGAAGTACCAATTATCGTTCGGCCCATTATTCCCTCGACAGTGCGGCGGACACGAAAACCTGGAGCAGCAGCGTTTATTTCGATGGCGATTGGTCGTCGAAGAACGGCTGGGAACTGAGTACGGAAGTCGAGTACAACTTCTTCAAGGGTTTCCCCTCCGGTTACAACGAACCGTACCTGTTGTGGAATTTCGGTGTGAACCGCAGCATCAAACAGTTCTCCATCGGCTTCTACGTGAACGATATTCTCAACAGCACGCGTACCACGCGGCATGTCACGACCGACAACTATATCGAGGATTCGATGTACAACCAGTTGGGCCGCCACTTCTTCATCACCTTCAAGTGGAATTTCGGCAAGCTCAACGCCACCCAGAGCCAAAAGGCCAGCCGGGCTGCGATGAACATGATGTTCTAACATCGTCGATCGCTTCGCTCCGCTCGCTTTCGCCCACTATCTATAGTTGGAGCCAGGTCAAGGCTTCTTCCAAGGGGTGGTCTGTTGGTACGTCGGGTTCAATGGGATCGTCGCAGAAGATTTCACCCGTGCGGGCCATGTCGCAGCTGATTGTCAACACGAGTTGCGAGCCGTCGGGCATCGGGAAAGGCGAATTGGCCGAAGCATAGCCAGCTGTCGGAGCACCGAACGTGCGGGCGTTCTCCAACCCTCTGAAACAGAGGAGGGTGGCTTCACCGGAACTGCCTGTCCTATCATCGGTCAGCAGCGCGACAGGGCAAGTGAGGGCAGTTCCTGCCTCGATGCCGACGTTCCGCAGGACAAACTCTTTCGTCACGGGCATCGTGAACTTGCGGCTCTTGAAGCGCAGGATAGAGTCGTCGGGCAAGAAACGGTGAACGGCCGCGATCATCGGATACATATTGCCGCCCGTGTTGCCACGCAGGTCGATGACGACGCCTTTCAGGCTTTCAGCCTCCGGCGTGCCGGCCTCCGGCAGGGCATCGAGTACCGTGTGGGCATAGCGCAGGTTCTCGTCTTTTGTCTGGCCGCTGAATGCCGGCAGTGTAATCAGCAGGATGCCGTCTCCACAAGGCTTTACGGAAGGCTCTGTCACCTTATCCTCGGCCGCACTCTCTTCCTGCCTTTCTACCGTAAAGATGAAGGAGTGCTTTCCGCCGGCTACTTTCAAAGCCTCTCGGGTGACCTCATAGGCCTCCTCCTTTGTAGCCGGCCTGGCCGCCAGCGCCTTGGCCTTCGCCTCTTCCCAGGCAGGCCCTTCGGCAAACAGGCATTTGCGATCCATCAGCTTGACGGCTTTTTTTACATACTGCTGCTCCGGCGATCCGCAGCCGGCAATCGTCAGACTGGCCATCGTGAGGGCCAGGATTAGGGTAAGAGATTTCATAGGATAGGATTATCGTTGTTTGCGCGATACGTGCGACCGTCTTTAGGATAACAAAAATACGTAAAAGTCCCCGCTTCGGCAAGGATTCCGTTCCCGGAACGGGATTCAACACGGCCACAGAGGGTTTTAACTTTGGCGGATAGGACTTCTGTGTGTAACTTTGCAAAGGAAAAACCATTAAATCCTTTATCATGAAAGATTATAGGGTGGCAGGCTTCCTGCTTCTTTCGTTCGTGCTTCTTCTCGTGGGAGCGTGCGCTTCCGAGAAGACCTGCACCATTCGGGGTACCGTCACCGTGCCGGATCCGGACCAGACATATTATGCCATTCTCGTGTGCGGCGGCAGCGATGTAGATACGTGTCAGGTCGTGGACGGGGCCTATACGCTCCGGACGCGGCGGGATCCGCGCGTTCAGCAGCGGATCCGCTTCGTCGATGCGGCGGGGTCCGAGGTGGGTGACGGTGGCCTTTTCGACATGATGGAGATCGTGGCCGATACCCGGAAAATGACGGTCGATTTCGACAAACATACGGCTTCCGGAAGTCCGCTGACTTCCGCGATGAACAACCTGATCAAGGAGACGTACCAGATTATGGAAGGGCCAGGCCCGGAGATGGATGAAATGATAGCGGCCTCCGAAGCGGGGGATGCGCAGAAAATGGAAGAACTCTCCAACCGTTCACGCCAAAGGCTGGATTCCGTGCTGCGCGTATATTATCTTGCCCATCCCGACGATGCTGTGGGTGTCCAGACCATGATCTTATGGGCCTTCTCGGCTCCTTACGAAGAGCTGAAAGAGATGATTGCGCTTGGCGGCGACTGTATCCGGGAGGATCCGACCATTGCCATGATGGTGGCCTACAGGGACGCGGAAAACCAGGAAGACGGCAAAGCGGAATGGGTCACAGTCGGTCCCGGCGGAAGCGTGGTGTCGCGGGAGGAATGTCAAGCCGTCGCGTGTTTCGAGGAGGTGACGGGGCAGGGGCAGTATGTCATGCTTGACTTCTGGGGAAGTTGGTGCGCCCCTTGCCGGGAAGAGATTCCAAATGTCATCCGTCTGAACGACAAGTACGCGGGGAAAGGTCTGAAAGTGATAGGCATCACGGTCCAGGACCAGCCGGAAAATTCTCTGGCAGCCATTGCCGAACTGAAGATCGATTACGACCAGCTTTTCGACCTGGAGGGCGTCCTCTGTAATCGCTTCCCGATCGAGGGTGTCCCGCATTTCTTCCTCCTCGACCCTCAAGGCGAAATCGTCCTTCAGGGCCACCACAATCTCGACGAATTCGACGAATACCTTCAGCAACACTTGCGCTAATTCACTGCCCAGGGATCAGCGCAGCGATTGAACCGATTCCCGATACTTGCGGGAGATGGGAAGTGAGGTGCCGGCCGCGATGAGCGAGTCGGCACCGATTTGTGAGATGGCGGAGCGTTGGACGAGATAGGAGCGGTGAATGCGCACGAAGTCAGGACCCAGCAGCGACTCCCACTGGGCGATGCCAGTCCTGTTCCGGAACCGGCGTCCTCCAGTCGCGAATACAGTCACTTCCTTGTCATTCGACTCAATAAAAAGGATTTCTTCCGGCAGCAGGCTGACGGGCTTCCTCTCCGAGAAGAATCGGACCGGCTCCTTCGCGGCCGGAAACCGCTTTTCCAGCAGGCGAGCCAGGGCCCAGTCGCCGACAAGCAGCAGCGTCAGGATGAGAGAGATAAAAATGGGGTTAAAAAGGGTATTAGGAAACTGCTTGCCATCAACGATGTTGAAAAGCCCGTGCGTATGTTCTCGTAGCCAGAGGATATACAAGTCCGCAGCCAAGACCAAAGCTGTTTCCACCACCAGGATGGCGAGGAAAACGAAACAAGCATTGATGATGCCTTCCCTTCGGTTTTCGAAAGAAATTTTAGAGAATAAAAAGCGAGCCGCCAGAGCGCCGGGAAGAAACGTCACGCTGATGAGCAAAGCTTCAGGGAAAGAGAAATCCATGCTGACCACCATTGCTGCAATTAGCAGGATGGCAAGCAACCAGGCGATGATGACAATCAGGGGCCTCTTCATGGATGAATCGCTCGTAATTCTCCTTACTTACAAATATAGAGAATCTTCTCGAGATATGGCCCTCAACGGATCGAAACCGGGGCTTTTAACTACTTTTGCGGGGGATTTGACAGACCAATTTATCAAATAGTCGCCGTACCTTTGTATTCGAGATAGCACGAATCATAAACCATTCAAACCCTCTAGTATTATGATCTTCCTTTCTTCCCTGATGTCCCTTACCTCTTTTCCGACATTGTTTGTCGAAGGCGGTCCAATCAGTATGTCCATTCTCACCATCCTGCTGGTGTGTCTCTTGTTTGCCGCGTGGAAAGCGCCAGCCTGGGTAAAGGAAATCGGCTCCGCCGCACTTGTCTTCAGCATTCTTGCCGTTGCCTTCAGTTGGTACAATGCCGCTTCTGCAGTTGAAGCCTGCAATGGCAATATCTCTCCTGCATTGCTTTGGATTGGCCTCAAATGCTGCATTGTTACCCTCTGCTACGGCCTGATCATCTACCTGCTCTCCCTCGCTATTCGTATTATTCGGAAGCCCCGGTTATAATTCCTTTATAATCAATGAAAAGAATAACTCTTTTTGTATTGGTTCTTTCGTTAGGCTTCACTTTGGCCAGTTGCCAGTCCAGCCAGGTCAAGAAAGAATCCGTGCATATCGACGCCATCCTCGATGGATTGAAAGACAGCGTAGCCTTTATGACGCTCGAATACGGCTCATGGCCGCCTGTACTTAAGTTTTATCCTGCTGTGGATGGTCATCTAGATTTGTTCCTCCCTGTGGACAATCCCTATTTCGTGACAATCAGAAGTGCCGATTACGCTGACTATATCGGTTTTCCGGCAATCGCAGGAGAAGAAGTCGTCCTGCGGGGGCGTTTTGGCGATTATCAGATGAGTGGCAGCCGTTTTTATCGGGAGTATGCCCTGGTAGCAGATGAAGGGGAAAACGCACTTGACTATATCCTTGCTCATCCGAAGTCGGAAGTGTCCATGGCCCTGCTCTACGGTCTCGAACCGGAACAGATGGAAACCGCCATCAACGCCATCGATCCGAAAGTCAGAAACGGACGACTGAAGCCCATTGCGGATGCATTATTGCGACAGGCACAAAAGGATCTGATTGGCAAGGAGGTCGTAGAAGGCGCCATGGCCCCGGACTTTACCCTGCCTGACTTGAAAGGAAAGCCGTTAACGTTGTCAACCCTCCGTGGCAAGTGGATCATACTCGACTTCTGGGGCTCCTGGTGCGGCTGGTGCCTCAAGGGCTTTCCCAAGATGAAAGCCTACTATGAGAAATATGCCGGAAAGTTTGAAATCGTTGGCATTGATTGTCGTGATACCGAGGAAGAATGGAAAGATGCCGTTGAGAAATACGCACTACCGTGGCTTCACGTCTACAACAGCAAAGAGGATGACATCGCTCGCATTTATGGAATTCCGGGATATCCCACCAAGATCGTCATCGATCCCGAAGGCAAAATCAACAAGATTATGGTGGGTGAAAGCGAAGAATTCTACGAGTATGCCGATCAGTTATTCGGACAATCATGATCCGCACCTCCAGTGCTAACCCCCTGTTCGCGAGACGGATGATTCATCCGTCTCGTCCGTTTCGCGAGCGTGAAACCGGCCGGGCGCCGGATCTCGCGCTCGCGAGCCGGACCAAGCAGCGCTTTCATCCGTTTCGCGAGCAAGGGGGCGCCGCAGCCGTCCTTGTCCAGTCCTGGACCTCCTTGTCCGGGCCGTGTAAGGCAGCAGTTACGGGTTTAGGCACAGGCAGCGGCGGAGCTGGGCGTTGGTCGTGCGTTTATGCCGGGAGGCCCATAGGCCTTTCCAGATTCTATTGTACAGATCTGCGCGTTGTGATAGGGAAGCTTCGTAGATGGTCAGTCCCGGATAGTACTTGGGAAGAAGCGTTTCGTCTATCAGGGTGCATAATTCCAGATCACTGATCAGTTGTGGATTGTGCTTGCCGGATTCGTTGCGGAGCAATTGTTCGATGTCCATGCCGGGGACGCCTTTCTCAATCAGTTCAAGCGTGATGACCGGTGAGGAAGACCGTTCTTCCTGCTGTTCTTTCCGGGAGATTTCATCACCGATCTTGTTCATCTGGAAAAGGTAATTCCGAGATGACACATAGTATGTTTCCACCAGGGTGGTGTCGATGATATCTTCGCGAAGCAATAGGCCTGATGTATCCATCCTGTATCGTTCCGGAAGGGACACTCCTTCCGGGAGGTATTTATACCTTTGGTTTGTCGGCAGGAGCGGCTTGTCAAATTCTTTGCCCAGCAATTTTCGGAAGAAAGCGTTTGATGAGCAGTATGGATAGCCGAAAGGAGAGGGGGAGAGCCCATGGTGAAGGCCCTGTCGGTTTACGTAATTCAATGCCGCAAGCGTATGGTGATAGCCTTCGACTTCCAGACAGTAGGGCTTTCGCTCTCCCAGTTTCCCTTTCCGTTTGTATTTCGTGTTGAAATACCGTACATAGGAGTACCGCATCCTGAAAACGGTCTCAATCGGGCTGTCCGTTTGTACGAGCTGGTGCAGATGCGTGGTTAACAGACCGTCAGCCAATAAGGTTGAATCGGTCATCAAGGAAGCAAGCGCCAAGTTGTTGAATCCACGAATAAAATCGGATTCGTTTCTGAACAGAACTTCGTCGTGTGATGACAGACAAAGATGATAGATTTTCTTCATTGCATTTCATTCTTCCAATCACAGATTCCATTTCACGTTTCTTCCGCCCCGTTGCCAGTCACAGTAGAAATGCTTGCTACGAAGATAATGCAAGCGAGGCTCGATTCCAAAAAGAATTGACGAAAGATCGTGTCTTTTCTCTTGGTCTTGTTCCCGAAACGGAGAATAATGTCTTTGATACTATTCAAAATGTATATTATTATTTGCATTTTGTGAATTAATGTATATCTTTGCGGTAGAAAAATACAATTACATTCTGCTGCTATGAAAACCATCAAAATGCTTCCTTACTCCTGGAAGATTGTCGGTTGGGTATTGCTGTTGCTCAGTTTACTCCTTTTCGTGGTCTGTTTCCGGGCCGTCGTGAACGATCTGTCCTGGAATGTTGTCAGCCATTCCGCCCAAATGCGTGAAGCCGAAAGCAATGCGGTCAATGATGCCTTCGGTTCTTATTGGGCTTCGTCTATCTTCGTAATTATCTTTACAGTAGGAGTAGTGCTGCTTGCTTTTGCACAGGAACGGTATGAAGATGAAAGGATTGCGCACATCCGTCAGCAGGCGTTGGCCAGAACGGTTATCCTTTATCTCTTTGTCTTGGCACTGAACCTGGTTGCCAATCTGGTCCTGGGGCGGATGCTGAGCATGGATTCATTGGTGCAGGTAATGCTCATTAAGCGCACTTTCCTCTGTGTCCCTGCCTTCATCCTGTACTATCTGCTGATTTTCAAGCTATCTTTGTGGTCGGAGAATAAAAAACTGTCGCGAGATGAAGAATAACATCCGGGTGGAAAGGGCGCGGGCGAGAATGTCCCAGCAGGAACTGGCCGAAAAGGCCGGCGTCATCCGCCAGACCATCGCGGCCATCGAACAGGGACGCTTCAATCCCTCCACCGTCCTGGCCCTGAAGATTGCCCGCATCTTTGGCCTGACCGTCGAACAAATCTTCGAACTGGAAGAAACCGACTGGAAATAACCGTCGGCTGCCATCATCTTAAGCCAGCTTCCGAAATCAGCCTTAGTTCGCGAAACGGATGATTCATCTGTCTCGTCCGTTTCGCGAGCGGGAAACCGGCCGGGCGCCGGATCTCGCGCTCGCGAGCCGGACCAGACGGCGCTTTCATCCGTTTCGCGAGCAGGGGGACGCCGCAACCGCCGCAGCCGCCTCAGAGGCCACGATCTTCACAACGGCTACGGTCGTCGCAGTCGCCACGGTCGCCGCAGTCTCTGCCGCCACCGCCGTCGCTGGTCGCCGCAGTCTCTGCCGTCGCTGCTAGCGCGTAGGGAGAAACTTCACTTCGAAGCCGACTGGGCCGACTTTGATGAGGTTGAAGCCGGAGATGCCGTGTTTAAGGGTTTTGCCGACTGGATTGGCGGTGTAGAAACGGATACCTGAGATTTCGGTGGTGTAGTCGCAGTGGGTGTGGCCAGCGAAGACGGCATCGACGCCGTATTGCGTGAAGATGTCGAGGTACCTACGGCGTTGTTCTTTGCTGAAGTTGAAGTAGTCTTCGGGTTCTTCGAGTGATTCGCGGACGAGCGGACAGTGGAGGAATACGAAGGTGTAGCGGGCGTCGCGGGCGTTCTCCAACTGCTGGGTGAGCCAGTCGAACTGTGCCGCTTCCGCCTCGGGAGCGGCGTCTTTGATGCAGTTCGTGTCGAGTCCGATGAAGGCGCAGCCTTTCATCCTGAACGAGAACCGGTCGGAAAAGCTGTCATGGTTGCCGGGGATGCACCAGACAGGAGCGGTAAGCACCGCAAGATTCCGTGTGAAAATGGCGTCCTGAAGCGGGTCTGCGGCGTCGTTGACCAGGTCGCCGGTCACGAAGACGGCCTCCGGCCGAATTGCATTGGCAAGGGCCACGGCCTTCTGCATCAACGTGTCGGTCTGGCCGTATCCCGGCGAAACATCCCGGAATCCGATCTGGGGATCGGTCATGTGGACAAAGAGGAATCCCTCCCGGCTTTCGGATGCCGCCGGCCGTTCCTTGCGCGGAACGACAAAGCCGTCCACTACCTGGCGGTGCTGGTTGTAGACGGTGACCATCAGACAGGTTTCGTCGACTTCGATGTTGCAGGCGCAGCTTTGGTCGAGTTCCTTGAGGTCCATGACCTTGGCGTAGCGGGGATTGCCGGTCAGGGATTCGTCGAGCGGGCGGCGTTTGTCGCCGCTGGAGCCCATGTCGAGATAGAATGTGCCGGCCGCGGGGTCTTCCGTCACCTGGTCTCCGTCCATCGCAAGGGTCCGGGAATAGATGTGGTCGTGGCCGCTCAGCACCAGGTCCACCCCGTATTGCCGGAACAGGGACGCCCACTGCGGGCGGATGTTCCGTGCGACGGCAGCATCGATAAGGTCGGAGCCAAACACGGACTTGTGCATGAAGACCACCAGGTACCGGTAGGTGCCCGCCAGATGGTCGAGCGTCTCTGAGAACCAGGCAGCTTGTGCGTCGAATCGGGCGCCTGACGACAGGTTGGAGTTGTTCATGTCGAGCGCCACGAACAGGATGTCGTTGTAGTAGAAATAGTAGGAACTGCCTTTGCTGTCAGGAGCACCGTTGTCGGGGAAATGGAAAAGATTGACGAAGGTATAAGGCTTGTCATACTGGGGATAATGCCCGTCCGGCGTTTTGTCGGAGGCCCAGTAGGCATGGTCGCCGGGCGAGGCGGCATAGACGAAATCGCGGAAGATGTCGTTGTCGAGCAGGAAAGACCATTCATACTCGTTGCCCGCCACGTCGATCTGGTCGCCGCTGCAGATGACCAGGTCGGGCGAAGCCATCTCTTTCATCATCTCGACCAGTGGCAGGGTAACAGGATTTTCCCGGTGCTGGAAGTCGGTGAAAACTACGAAGTTCCACGGTTCCTTCTTTCCTGCCGTTTTGAATTGGCGGGCATCGGTCCGGGTCTTGCCGGCAACGATCTTGTAGCGGTAACGCGTGTCAGCCTCCAGCCCGGAGAGCGTGGCGTAGCACACGTACCGATCTTTCGTGTAGAATGTAGATTCGGTAGCGGTATTGTCGATGCCGGCAGTGCTCCAAATCCGGCTTACGGGCTTGATCTTTTTCGCGTGCCTGAAGGTCGTATCCTCTGCTTGCGTGACAAGTACATAACTGTCAGGCAGGCTGCAATGGTAATTGACCGTGGCGGCGGAAGCGGCGTCTTCGCAGACTGTCGTGACGATGTGGTAGATTTCCGCCTCCGGCCGGGAGCAGGAACTCCCTGCCGCCAGGGTTACCAGCAGGCAGAGCAGTGCGGTGCGCAAGGTACTTTTCATCATGGATTATCGAGGTTGGGTGGTCCGGCGGATGCGGAGCAGGAACCAGATGGACAAGGCCAGACCCAGTACGACGGTGATGATGGATGCTTCGGCACCGAAACTGCCGCCGGTCAGGATTTCAGGGCCTTTGACGGTGGCTTTCAACAGGGAGTTCCCGGCGTCGCCGCCGGATACTTCGAAACCGAAGATATTGCCCTGCACGAAGTTCCAGGCCCAATGGATGCCGATGGGCAGCCAGAGCGTTCCGCTGTATTTGTAGGCCGCGCCCAGCAGGAGTCCGGCTTCGATGGCGATGGCCAGCGACGACCACCAGCTGGAGCCCGGCTGGCCCAAGTGCATGAAACCGAAGAGCAGGGCGGAGACGACCAAGGCTGCGATGAACCCCCATTTTTCATCAATCCAGCGGAAAAGGACGCCGCGGAAAAGGATTTCCTCTCCGACGGCCACATACAGGAACAGGAAGAAAGCCGTGACGAGCGGGATCGGATCGTCGGTGCGGACGGCGTCGATCCGATAGAGGCCGCACAGCATCATGATCAGCGTCACTGCCAACATGAAGGCTGCGCCGATGGCCAGTCCCTTTCCGGTGTCGGCCGGTATTTTCCGCAGAGGGATGTCTTTGGCGGGTTGCTTCTCAAACCACTGGACAAAGACTGCATAGAGGGCAATCATCACGACCGATACGATGATCGACACAAACCACTTGAGGAAATCCGGATTCACGGCGTCGGACGCCAATTGCGAAAAGGCGTACATTACCAGGGCGAGGATGAAGCTGGCAATCAGCAGCAGCACCCATTTCCAGACAGGCATCGTTTTAATGGACATAGGCGGACGGATTTATCAGTGCTCTCAGGAGCAGCATTTGTTTCAGATAGCAAAGGTAGGGTTTTTCTTGCCGGGTAGCCCAAAAAATGCTATCTTTCGAGAAAAGAACGCCGCTATGAAACGACTATCCTTCCTGCTGCTGACACTGTCCTTTTTCCTGATCCTGCCATCCTGCCGTCCTTCCGGATCCGCCCCGGCGGAATCGACACTGGAAGCAGGTGACCCGCTGCCGGTGCGCGGACTGGCCATCGAAGCGCCCAAGCCCGCTGGCATCGACCGTTTCCTGACCTTTGTGGAGGAAGAACTTGTTCCGGCCCATTTCAACCTGCTCATCCTCAGGGTTGACTGGAACTACGCCTACGAATCGCATCCCGAACTCCGCGACCCGGATCCGCTGACGCGGGAAGATGTGCAGCGCATCGTGGCGCTCTGCCGGAAACACGATATCCGTCTGGTGCCCCAGATCAACCTGCTGGGCCATCAGTCCTGGGCAAAAACCACCCACGCGCTGCTGCGGGAATATCCCCAGTTCGATGAGAACCCTTCCGTCAAGACGGAAAACTATACGCCCTGGCCCAACCCGGAGCGGCTCTACTGCAAGAGCTACTGCCCGCTGCATCCCGAAGTGCACGATGTCGTTTTCGCCGTGGTCGATGAGGTCTGCGATGCATTCGAGGCCGACGCTTTCCACGCCGGGATGGACGAAGTCTTCTATCTGGGCGAAGAAGAATGCCCGCGCTGCCACGACAAGGACAAAGCGGAACTGTTCGCGGGAGAGGTGACGCTGATTCACGATCACCTCGCTGAAAAGGGCCGTCAGCTGATGATCTGGGGCGACCGGCTCATCGACGGCCGGACCACCGGCATCGGGGAATGGGAAGCCAGCTACAACGACACCTGGCCGGCCATCGACCTGATTCCCAAAGATGTATTCATCTGTGACTGGCACTATGAACGGGCCGACCTGACCGCCGCCTACTTCGCGCTCAAGGGTTTCCCGGTCGCCACCTGCGGCTATCGCAATCCGGAAGTCTGCCTGCAGCAGATTGCCGACCAACGCCGCTTCCGGCGTCAGTCCGCCCCGTCGGCCGCCGAGCGCTTCCAGGGCTACATCCACACCATCTGGTCGGGCAACGCCAACTTCCTGGACCGTTACTACGCCATCCAGAACGAAAAGCCCGCCTCGCGCGGCAAAGCCGACGCTGAAGCCGCCCCGAAACTCGACGACGCCCGCGCCCTCCTCTCGGTCCTCCAGGCTTTCCAGAAGATGCCTTGAGCGTTGTCACCTTTTTTTCTTGCCCCTTTTCCGCTGCAACGGACGCAACAGTAGGTCAGCCACTTACGCAAACTGATCCCCTTTGTTTTGAGGGGGATCAGTTTTCATAAAAGGTTGACAGTCAATTGCGTCCGTTGCAGCGGGGAGAGTAGGGCGGGCGGAAAAAGGGGGCGGAGAGTAGGGGGCGGAAGGCCGTCAGTCTGAGAGGCGGAAGTCGCCGCTGGCGGTGCGGCGCAGGGCGGTGAGGTAGGCGCCGGAGTTCAAGGCGAGGCCGAGGTCGCGGGCGAGGGAGCGGATGTAGGTGCCGCGGGAGCAACGGATGCGGAGGGTAGCAGCGGGACGGGTGCCGTCGCTGGTCGATGATGTGTGATAGTTGTGGACGTGGCGGACGACTTCGTCGACGACATAGCCGTCGCTTGCCATCTCATTGTGCAAGGTGAAGTTTTCAAGACGGATGTCGAAGATTTCGATGCGGTTCGTCTTGAGTTCCAGCGGTTCGCCGCTGCGGGCATATTCGTAGGCCCGCAGGCCGCCGACGATTTTGGCGGAGAAGACGGGCGGGACCTGGTCCTGCGGGCCGATGAAGGCCGGCAGGGCGTCGCGGACGGTTTCTTCGGTGATGTGGTCGTAGGGGAAGAACTGGTCGATGGGCTGCTCCAGGTCGTAAGAAGCTGTCGTGGCACCGAATTCTACGGTGGCCAGATACTCTTTCTCAGAGGCCTGCAGTACCTCCGCAAGCTTGGTGGCCTTGCCGATGCACACAAGTAGCAAGCCCGTGGCGAGCGGGTCGAGCGTGCCGGCGTGGCCGACTTTCAGCTTGCGGAGGCCAAAGTGTTTCTGCAGGGTAAATTTGCATTTGCGCACGAGGTCGGCGGAAGTCCAGCGGTAGGGTTTGTCCAAAGGGAGGACGATCCCGTCGGGATAATCCGCCAGGTCGTGCGAGAGGTGCGCTTCGAAGAAGGCAGGCATGCCTTCTCCGACGGGGCAGCCGTCAAGCACAAGGTATCTTGTCGATGCGGCGCTGGTGTCTTCCACCTTCAAACGGGGTTTCGAGCCAGGTCTTGACGATGAGCCGGGCCATCGTCAGGGTGATGAAACGGGCGGGCATCACCAGCACATTGGCGTTGTTGTGCTGCGAGATGAGGGCGCCGATGTCGCGGTTCCAGGCCAGTCCAGCGCGGATACCCTTGTGGTGGTTGAGGGTCATGGCCATGCCGTTGCCCGTTCCGCAGAGGGCGATACCCTTGTCTACTTCGCCTTTTTCGATGCCCTCTGCCAGGGCATGGGCGAAGTCGGGGTAATCGACACTCGAGGTTCCATGTGTTCCATAATCCACGACGGAAATTCCCTTCCGCCGCAGGTAGGCGATCAGCGCCTGCTTGTACTGGTAGCCGGCGTGATCCGAAGCGAATCCGATTTTCATAGTTTTTGGCTCCCGGTTAAACCGGGAATGAAGTCAGGTTGTTTATGTCAATGAAGCGATTCCTTTGTCGATACGGCGAAGGACTTCGTCCTTGCCCATGAGGGCCATCATTTCGGCGACGCCGGGGCCGACGCTCTTGCCGACCAGGAACAGGCGCAGCGTGTTCATGACCTTGCCCATCGGCCAGCCGTTCTCGCGGATGAGACCTTCCAGCGATTCGCCGACGTGCTCTTTCGTGAAGGGCGTGAGCGATGCGATGAAATCGCGTACGCCGGGGATGAGCGCAGGGATGTCGTCTTTCCAGAACTTGGCCACGGCCGCCGGGTCGTAGGACGAGGGCGCTTCAAAGAAGAAGGCCGTCGCATCGTGGAACTCGGTGGGGAAGTGGACACGCTCGCGCATCAGGTCGAGCACGCCGCCGATGTACGCATCGGAGAATGCAGCCACCCGCTCGCCTTCAGCTGCCCGGAAATCGGCCACCAACTGTGTGGTAGGCCGCATGCGCAGGTACTCCTGGTTGAACCATTTGGCCTTGTCAGGATTGAAGCGGGCGCCCGATTTGATGACGCGCTCCAGCGAGAAGACCTTCACGAGCTCTTCCAGCGAGAAGATCTCCTGCTCCGTGCCGGGATTCCAGCCCAGGAAAGCCAGCATGTTGACGAAGGCTTCGGGATAGTAGCCGTCTTCGCGGTAGCCGCGCGACACCTCGCCTTCCGCGTTGACCCATCGGAGCGGGAATACCGGGAATCCGAGCCGGTCGCCGTCGCGTTTGCTCAGCTTGCCCTTTCCGTCGGGCTTGAGCAGCAGCGAAAGGTGGGCAAAGCGAGGTTGCGTATCCTGCCATCCGAAGGCCTCGTAGAGCAGGTAGTGCAGCGGGAGGGAAGGAAGCCATTCCTCGCCGCGGATGACCTCGGTGACCTCCATCAGATGGTCGTCCACGATGTTGGCCAGATGGTAGGTTGGCAGTTCGTCCACCCGTTTCCACAAGACTTTGTCGTCGAGCGTGTTGCTGTTGACTTCGATATGGCCGCGGATCAGGTCGTCCATCGCGACGGTCCGGTTTTCGGGAATCTTGAAGCGGATGGTCCAGTCGGTGGTTTCCGCCACGCGCCGGGCCACTTCATCGGCCGGCAGCGTCAGCGAATTCCGGAGCTGTCCGCGCGTCTCCCAGTTGTAGGTAAAGGTTTTCTTTTCCGCCTCGGCAGCCGTGCGGAGCGCAGTAAGCTCCTCGGCCGTGTCGAAGGCATAGTAGGCATAGCCCTTCTCGACCAGTTCTTCCGCATACTTGCGGTAGATGCCGCGGCGCTGCGACTGGCGGTAGGGCGCGTGGGGATGCTTCGGCGAAGCCACTTCCACCACGTTGCCAGCCTCGTCCACGCCCTCGTCGGGATAGATGCCGCACCAGCGGAGACTCTCGATAATATAGGCCTCGGCACCGGGCACGAAACGCTGTGAATCAGTGTCTTCGATGCGGAGGATGAAGTCACCGCCCGCTTGCTTGGCATAGAGGTAATTGTAGAGCGCCGTGCGGACGCCACCCATATGGAGCGGCCCGGTCGGGCTCGGCGCGAAACGGACTCTGCGTTTTCTTTCCATGGTTTATTCGCTTGCGGGGGTTTCCTTGACATTGAGCATACGCTCGCGACGGACGCAGGCGGGCTCTTCCTCCAGCTCCTTGATGAGCCGGACGTCCTCCACGATGAGGGCGGGGATGCCCGTCACGCGCTGCTTGTTGAGCAGCTTGCCGTTGTCCGGTGCGATGGGACGGCCTTTCTTGCGGGTGCGGAACAGGTCTTTGACGTACTTCACGTCGATGCGGTTGCTGCGGTTGATCTCGTTCTCGTCGATGACCGGCAGCTGCCACATCTCGAAGCCCGTGGCGATGATCGTGACGCTGATCTTGTCGCCCATCGTCTCGTCGAACACGATACCGCGCTTGAAATTGATCGTCGCGCCGGTGTACTGCGAGGTGAAGTCCATGATCTGGGAGAGTTCCTCCATCGAGATGCCGTGCTCCTCATCGGAGCTGGCCGTGATGTTGATCAGGGCGTTCTTCACGCTGCGCAGGTTGAGGTCGTTCAGCAGCGGGGAGTTGAGCGCCTGCTCGACGGCCTTGGTGGCACGGTCCTGGCCTTCGGCCTCGCCGATACCCATGATGGCCACGCCGCTGTTCTTCATCACCTTCTTCACGTCGGCGAAGTCCACGTTGATGTAGCCGCTGCTGGTGATGATCTCGGCGATGCTCTTGACGGCCGTGGCGAGCACCTCGTCGGCCTTGTTGAAGGCCGTGAAGATGTTCATCTTGCCGTAGAGCTGATAGAGTTTCTGGTTGTCGATCACCAGGATGCTGTCGACGTGCTTGCTCAGTTCCTTGATGCCTTCGACGGCCCGGTAGAGCGCTTCCTTGCCTTCATCGCGGAAGGGGACGGTAACGACGCCGACCGTCAACTTGCCCTGCTCCTTGGCGGTCTTGGCCACCAGCGGCGCGGCGCCTGTACCGGTGCCGCCGCCCATACCGCAGGTCACGAATACCATCTGCGTATCGCCTTCAAAGAGCCGGCTGATCTCCTCGAGCGATTCCTCGGCAGCCTGGCGTCCGACCGTGTAGTCGGTGCCGGCGCCCAGACCCTTGGTCAGGATCGGACCGATCTGGAGCTTGGTGGGTACGGGACTCTTCTGGAGCGCCTGCGTGTCGGTGTTGCACACGACGAAATCCACGTCCTTGAGTCCGAGCTTGTACATATAGGAAACGGCATTGTTGCCACCGCCGCCCACACCGACGACCGTGATGATGTTGCCCCGTTTCTCCCAGCTGGTAGGTATTAAATCTGCATCCATGGCTTAAGCGTTGTCGTTATCGGAAAATAGCATGTCAAAGAAGGTCGGGCCCTTGGGGGCTTTCTCCTTCTCTCTCTTCTTCTCTTCTTTTTCTCTCCTGCGGGCTTCCTTCTCCCGCTCCTTCTCGCGTCTGCGGATTTCGCGCTCGCTGATACGCTGCTCTTCAGGCTCGAACTCGGGTTCTTCCTCGAAGAGCGTGGTATCGGCCGCTTTGGCAGCGGCCTGAGCGGCAGTTGCTTCCTGCTTCTGCTCGATGGCGTGCGAGAGCAGCGGATCGAGCGTCTCCTGCACCAGGCCGACGGCCGTGGCGGCATAGACGTCGAAGGCGTCTTCCACACTGTCCTTGTCGATGGAAGCCGGGGCGGAGAGGCGGATCTTCTGTCCCAGCAGTGCGCTGGCGAGCTGGATCAGGTCTTCGTGATGACTGGCGCCACCGGTGATGACGACACCGGAGGCGATCTTGCCGGCGTAGCCGGACTGCTCGATGATGTAGCGGACGGCGTCAAGGATTTCGCTCAGGCGCGCCTCGATGGTACGTACCAGCAGGCTCATCTCGACTTCACCGTCGGAGGATTCGCTCTCGTTCTTGAGCACCAGCTTCTTGTTTTCCACCGCATATTCTTCGCAGCAGCGGCCGTGACGGAGCTTGATGGTCTCGGCCCATTCGCGGGTGATGTTGGCCACGGTCTTGATGTCGCCCGTCACCGACTCGCCGCCAAAGGGGATGATGGCTGCGTGGCGGACGATGTTGTCCTTGATGATGGCCACTTCGGTCAGGCCCTTGCCGATGTCCACCATCGCCACGCCGTTCTCCATCTCAGGCTTGGTCAGGACGGCGCGGGCCGATGCGATCGGCGAGAGGATGGCCTTCCCGAGCGTTAGTCCGCAGTTCTCCAGGATGGTGATGCGGCGGTTGAGGATGGTCTTGCGACCGTAGAAGAGCCGGAAGTCGGCGTCGATCTGTCCGCCGACCATGCCGATCAGTTCATCGTGCGTGATGCCGATGCGGTCTTCGGTGCTGTACTTCTGCGGGACGGCCTCGAAGACGGTCTCATCGCCTTCGAGCGAGGCTTTGTACCGGGCCCGGGTGATTTGCCGGACCTCATCTTCGGTGATGTAGGCCTTGGGATCGGTACGGTTGATCTGGCAAGGGAGGTCCTTGCTGTGGAGTACCCTGCCCGAGAGACCGACGGTCACCTCGGTAATCGGTTCGCCAAGCTCTGCTTCGGCCTGCTGGACGAGCGTGCGGACGATTTCCGCGACCTTGAAGTCGTTGACGATTTCGCCCGCTTCGATACCGTTGGAGGGCATGTCGTGATAGCTCACGATCCGCACCCCGTCGGAGGTCTGTTCGCCGACCGCCAGCGCCACCTTGGAGCTTCCAAAATCCAATGCTGCTGCGTATCTGCTCATAGCTGCTTGCAAATTATCTGATTATTATATTTTAAATTGATTGTCTTGTAGGTTTTTCCCTCCAGCTGCGGGGCGATGTTGCGCCACCAGGCGTCGAGTTTTTCAAACTTGGTGACGTAGTCGCCGCTGTCCCCGAAGATGATGGCAGGCCCGGCGGAGCGGGTATAGAGCACGATGTCCCCGTCTTCGTTGATATCCATCTGGGCGATTTCCCGCTTCAGGGCAGGCTTGCTGTCGATATAGCGTGCGAGGGTCACTATGCCCAGCAGCCAGTCACGCTCTTCTTCCGGAGCGAGACCGCGCCATTTCCTGTCAAGCGACAGCGGGATGTTGCCTGTGACGATGGGCACATCCACGGCGTTGGTCACCGGGAAAAGATACCCTTCGGGATCGGCGTACCAGCGCAGTGCGGCGTTCTCCAGGCGGATGACCGGCTTGCGTTGGGTGAGCTCCACGGCGAGCGTTTGCTCGTCGGCGGCATAAACCTGCGCGCTCATTACTTCGCCGCGCGCGAGCAGCGTTTTCTCGATGGAATCTAGATCGATGCGGCAAGTGTGCTTTCCGACGGCGCAGCGGGTGAGAGAATCCAGCACTTCCTGCTTGTCGACGATCGCGCTTTCGAGCGAGTCGAGCAGCACGACCTCGACTTTCCGACAGTTTGCCTGCGCGCGACCCTGGGCCGACAGCCTGCCCACGAAGTGGAACCAGCAGCCCAGCAGTGCGCCCGAAAGGACGACGATCAGCGAAGTGAGGAGAATGCGTCGGATCATAAGCGGGATTTCAACCAGGTTTCAATGGGTTCGATGAAGCGGTCGACGTCGCCGGCTCCGAAGGTGACCAGGCAGTCGAGATCGCGGCTGCGGAGATGTTCCATCAGCTGTTCTTTCGGAATGAGCACCTTGTCCGGGATGGTCACGCGGTCGAAGATGATGTCGGAGGTGACGCCGGGGATGGGTTCTTCCCGTGCCGGGTAGATCGGCAGCAGGATGAGGGCGTCGAGGCCGCTCAGGGCTTCGGCGAAGTCAGGCGCGAAATCGCGCGTTCGGGTATACAGATGCGGCTGGAAGATGCCGGTCAGCCTGCGGCCCGGGAAGATGTTGCGCAGGGAACTGATGGCCGCCTTGATTTCGTTGGGATGGTGCGCATAGTCGTCGACATAGGCGATGCGCGGGGTCTCGATGTGGATGTCGAAGCGGCGTTTCACGCCCTGGAAGCTGGCGAGGGCTTCGCGGATCTTCTCCGGATCGGTCCCGTGCAGCAGGGCGATGGCCGAAGCGGCGACGGCGTTCTCGACATTGACCCAGCCCGGAACGCCGACCTTGCAGTGGGCGATGCTTCCGCCCGGGTAGTTGAGCGTGAAGTCGAAACGTCCGCCCGGCAGCGGGGTGATGTCGGAAGCGTAGAAGTCGCAGGGTGTGTCGTAAGCATACCGGAAGACCTTGGCACGGGTCTCTTCGAGCGGCACTTCGACGCCTTCTTTGACGATGACTGCGCCGTCTGCGTCGACTTGCGCGGTAAACTGGCCGAAAGCTTCCACCACGTGCGCGTGGTCGCTGTAGATGTCGAGGTGGTCGGCGTCCGTAGCCGTCACCACAGCGATATGCGGGTGCAGCTGCAGGAACGAACGGTCGAATTCGTCGGCCTCCGCCACGAGGACGGGGTTTCTGCTCAGCAGCAGATTGGTATCATAATTCTTCGAGATGCCGCCCAGGAAAGCGTTGCAGCCTTCGCCGGACTGCGTCAGGATGTGGGCCAGGAGCGTGCTGGTGGTCGTTTTCCCGTGCGTTCCCGATACGGCGAGGCATTCTTGTCCGCGAGCGATTTCTCCCAGGGCTTTCGAGCGCTTGCACAGGGCGTAGCCGTGGCTGCGCACGTACTGCAGTTCGCCCAGTTCCTCGGGGATGGCGGGTGTGTAGATGACGAAGGTGTGCGCCACGTCGGCCGGGATAGCATCCACGTCGTCTTCATAGTGAACGGAAATGCCTTCCTCCTCCAGTGCGTGGGTGAGGGCGGAGGGCGTACGGTCATAGCCCGAGACCTCGTAGCCCTGGTGCTTGAAGTAGCGGGCGATGGCGCTCATGCCGATGCCCCCGATTCCGATGAAGTAGTAGTGGGTGTATGCCATGTCGTTATCCCTTATTTGACCAGTTTGAGGACTTCGCGCGCAATCACTTCGGAAGCGTCCTTGCGGGCGAGCTTGAGAATGTTCTTTTCCAGGTCGGCCAGCCGAGCTTCGTCGGGCAGCAGGCCTTCGACCGTGTCGAGCAGGTTGGCGTCGGCATCGGCGTCGCGGACCATCAGCGCCGCGTCCTTTTCGACCAGCGCCATGGCATTGTGGGTCTGGTGGTCTTCCGCCACGTTGGGAGAAGGAACGAAGATCGTGGCTTTTCCCGCTACGCAGAGTTCGGAGATCGTGCCGGCGCCGGCGCGGGAAACGAGCAGGTCGGCTACGGCGTAGGCCAGGTCCATCCGTTTGATGAAATCGGTGTAGAAGAGGTTCGGTACCTGGCGGCCCGCCATGAATTCATCCACGCCGGCTTTGTAGTATTTGCCGCACTGCCAGATCACCTGGTAGTCCGCTCCCGCGGCGCGATTCTCCACCCAGTTGCGCATCACGCGGTTGAGGGTGCCGCAGCCCAGGCTTCCGCCCACTACGAAGAGCGTCTTCTTGTGCGGATCCAGACCGTAGAACTGGTAGCCCTCCGCGCGCTGCTCTGCCGTAGGCCGGGCGATCTCCTTGCGGATCGGGTTGCCGGTGAGCAGGATCCGGTCGGCCGGGAAGAAGCGTTCCATGCCTTCGTAAGCCGTGCAGATGCAGGCGGCCCGCTTGCCCAGGATCTTGTTGGTCAGGCCGGCATAGGAGTTCTGTTCCTGGATCAGGCAGGGGATGCCCTTGTGCGAAGCGCTCCACAGCAGCGGTGCGCTGGCAAAGCCGCCCACGCCGACCGCTACGTCGGGTTTGAACTCCTGGATGATCCTGCCCGCTTCGCGCACGCTCTTGGCCACCTTGAAGGGCAGGGCCAGGTTCTTGAGCGAGAGCGACCTTTGCAGTCCGGCCACCGGAAGGCCGATGATCTTGTAGCCGGCCGCCGGCACGCGTTCCATCTCCATCTTGCCGATGGCGCCCACGAAGAGGATTTCCGCTTCGGGGCAGAGTTCCTTGACGGAGTTGGCGATCGAGAGGGCGGGGAAGATGTGGCCGCCCGTTCCGCCGCCGCTGATGATGATGCGAGGTTTATTCATCGGGAGTCGTATAGGTTATATCGGTTGTATCATAGTTATAGGTATCGGTCAACTGGGCGGCTTCGGCCGCGCGCTGGTCACGCTCCTGCGCGTCCTGCTTGTCGAGCTGGCGGTTAACCGAAAGGATCATGCCGAAGGCTCCGCTCAGCACCAGATAGGCGGTACCGCCGTGGCTGATGAGCGGAAGGGTATGGCCGGTAATCGGGAAGAGCCGCACGTTGACCAGGATGTGCAGGAAGGCCTGCGTCGCGATCAGGAACGAGAGGCCCACGATCAGGACGCTTGAATAGGTTGCCTTGCATCGCTGACAGAGCCGGATGCATCGGAAAAGGAAGATCAGATAGAGCAGGATCACCAGGAACCCGCCGATCAGGCCGTATTCTTCCACGATGAAAGCATAGATGAAGTCGGAGAAGGCCATCGACAGGGAGTAGCGCTGGGTGCTCTTGCCCGGGCCTTTGCCGAAGATGCCGCCCTCGGAGATGGCCACCTTCGCATTCTCGCTCTGGCGGTCCTTGTCCTTGAGTTGCTGGATCTCGCGCTGCGAGAGCCCTTCGAGATTCTCCTCTTCCTTGTCGAAGTGCGCCGTCAGACGTCCCTCCACCGTGCCGAAGCGGTTGAACAGCTTGCCTACCGAGGTTTCGAGCCGCTCGGGGCGGCCGGCGTAGAAGGCGTGGTAGGTCAGGAACAGCAGCAGGACCGCGGCCGCAACGATACCGACCGTGATCATCAGGTTCTTGAAGCTGACGTTCATGAAGAACAGGATCAGGAACGTGATCAGGGCGATCAGCAGGGCGGACGAGAAGCTGTTCTGCATGATCAGCAGGCACACGGCGCCCACCGGAAGCAGGATCTTCAGGGCGAACTGCTTGAAGTCGGCCAGGTCGTCTCCCCAGCGTTCCAGGGCCCTGGCCAGGTAGAGGATTACGCCGATCTTGGCGAACTCGAACACCTGGAAGGTATGGCCGGCGATCTTGATGCCGCGGACGGCGCCGTTGATCTCGGCGCGCAGTCCCGGGACGAAGAGCATCAGGAGCATCAGCACGGAAACCCCGTAGAGGACGAACGAGAAGGTGCGGTAGAAGCGAAGCGGAATCAGATAGCAGATGAACAGCGCCAGGAAGCCCATCAGCACCGATTTGGTCTGTTCGGCGAAGATGGCGACTTTGCTGATGCCGCGAGAGGAGGCCAGGAAGCTGCTCGACGAGAACACGGCCGCGATCGAGAACATCGCGAACAGCACGACGATGATCCAGATCACACGGTCTCCCTTGAGCTTCCAGAATTCTTTCATGGCCTACAGCTTGCGGACCGCCTCCTTGAACTGGCAGCCACGGTCTTCATAGTTCTTGAACAGGTCGAAGCTGGCGCAGCAGGGGCTCAGCAGCACGGTGTCGCCCGGCGCGGCCAGTTCGGCGCATTTTTGGACGCATTCCCCGGCGGAAAGAGTATCGCAGATGGTCGGTACGATGCTGCCGAAGAAATCGTGGATCTTCTTGTTGTCCACACCCAGACAGACGATGGCTTTGACTTTCTCGCGTACCAGGTCTGCGATCGGCGCATAGTCGTTTCCTTTGTCGGTTCCGCCCAGGATCAGGACGATCGGGGTCTGGACGCTCTCGAGGGCATACCAGGTCGAGTTGACGTTGGTGGCCTTCGAGTCGTTGATATAGAGTACGCCGCCCACCGAGAGGACTTTCTCCATCCGGTGCTCCACCCCTTCGAAAGTGGTAAGCGACCGGCGGATGGTCTCGTTGGTGACGTTCATGATCTTGCCGGTGATGGCAGCCGCCATGGAATTGTATACATTGTGGCGGCCTTCCAGCGAGAGTTCGTTCACCAGGATGTCGAACTCGTCGCCCTGGTAGCGGACACGCATCCGGTCGTCTTCCAGCCAGGCGCCTTCCTCCACGATGCCGTTCTGGGTGAACGGCAGTTTCTGGGCCTGGACCACGATCTTGTTGAGCTCGCCGATGGTCACCTCGTCGTCGTTGCAGAAGATGAAGCAGTCTTCGGGACGCATGTTGCGGGTGATGCGGAACTTGGCGTTGATGTAGTTCTGGAAGCAGTGGTCGTAGCGGTCCAGATGGTCGGGCGTGATGTTCATCAGCACGGCGATGTCGGCCTTGAAGTCATACATGCCGTCGAGCTGGAAGCTACTGAGCTCCAGCACATAGATATCGTGTTTCTCCGTGGCCACCTGCATGGCGTAGCTCTTCCCGATGTTGCCGCCCAGACCTACGTTCAGGCCTGCGTTCTGCAGGAGATAGTAGATGAGCGAGGTGGTCGTGGTCTTGCCGTTGCTGCCGGTGATGCAGATTTTCTTCGCCGTGTCGTAGTAGCCGGCGAACTCGATCTCGGAAATGACGGGTGTGCCCTGTTCGTGGAGCTTGACCACCAGCGGAGCGGTCTCCGGGATACCGGGGCTCTTGATTACGAGGTCTGCTCCGAGGATACGGTCGGCGCTGTGGCCGCCTTCCTCGAAGGGGATGTCCCATTTCTGCAATTCGCTGCGGAAGTTCTCTTTCAGGGAACCGCTGTCCGACAGGAAGGTGTCGAAGTGCTGGACTTTGGCCAGTACCGCTGCGCCTACGCCGCTTTCGCCGCCGCCGAGAATGACTGCTTTTTTCATGTTTATCGGATTTTCAAGGTTACGATTGTAATGACTGCCAGGATGATGGAGATGATCCAGAACCGTACGACGATCTTGTTCTCAGGCTGGATGCGGTGCGGCGTCTGGATCAGGGCGTCGGGATTCTCCTTCTGGTAGTGGTGATGGAGCGGCGACATGCGGAATACCCGCACGCCCGTTCCGGTTTTCTTCTTGGTATATTTGAAATAGAATCGCTGGATGATGACCGAGAGGCTCTCCACCAGGAAGATGCCGCAGAGGATGGGGAGCAGCAATTCCTTCCGGATGACGATGGCGAGCACGCCGATGATGCCGCCCAGGGCAAGGCTGCCCGTGTCGCCCATGAACACCTGGGCCGGGAAAGCGTTGTACCACAGGAAGCCCAGCAAGGCTCCCACGAAGCAGCACACATAGACGGTGACCTCACCGATGTTGGGCAGGAACATGATGTTGAGGTATTCGGCGAAGCCGGCGTGGCCCGAAACGTAGGCCAGTACACCGAGCGTGGCGCCCACGATGGCCGAGACTCCGGCCGCCAGGCCGTCCATGCCGTCGGTCAGGTTGGTACCGTTGGAACAGGCGGTGATGATGAAGATGATCACCAGCACATAGAGGCCGCCCTGCAGTGCCCGGACGAATTGTCCGGAGAAGGGAATCAGCCATTTGTAGTCGAATTCATTGCCCTTGACGAAAGGGATGGTGGTGCGGCTGTAGCTCACGCCCTGTTCCGAAGTGAAGTAGAGGGTAAGGCCCACGATCAGACCGAGCAGCACCTGCCCGGCGATCTTGTATTTGCCGTTGAGGCCTTCCTTGTTGTGCTTGAATACTTTGATGTAGTCGTCGATGAAGCCCAGGGCGCCGAGCCATACCGTCGTCAGGATCAGCAGCTGCACGTTGGTGTTGGCCAGGTTGCCGAAAAGCAGGATCGGGACCAGGATGGAGACCAGGATGATGATACCGCCCATCGTGGGGGTGCCTTTCTTCTGGAGCTGTCCTTCCAGGCCGAGGTCGCGGATGGTCTCGCCGATCTGCTTCTTCTGCAGCCGGTCGATGATCTTCTTGCCCACAAGCATCGAGGTGAGGATGGCGATCACGGCGCAGCTGATGGCACGGAACGAGATGTAGTGCATCAGGCCGGCGCCCGGGAAGTCGATCCCCGCATTGTTCAGGTATTCAAACAGGTGATAGAGCATGTCTTTTCTCCTTTATTTCATTTCTTCAAAGGTTTCCGCAATCACTTCCTTGTCGTCGAAGTGGGTCTTCACGTCGCCGATGATCTGGTAGTCTTCGTGTCCCTTGCCGGCCACCAGGATGACGGCGCCCTGGGGAGCGGTCATCAGCGCCGTGCGGATAGCTTCCCGGCGGTCGGTCAGGAAGAGGCTCTTCGCACGGGCGGCCGTGTCCATGCCGGCGCGGATCTCACGGATGATCTCGTCCGGATCCTCGTGACGCGGATTGTCGGAAGTGACCACGACGCGGTCGGCGTATTTGGCCGCGATGGCCCCCATCTCGGGGCGCTTGGTGCGGTCTCGGTTGCCCCCGCAGCCGAAGACGCAGACCAGCATCCGGTCGCGGGCCGTTTCGCGGAGCGTGCGCAGCGCGTTCTCCAGGGCATCGGGGGTGTGGGAGTAGTCCACGACAGCCGTCAGGTCGTTGCCTCCGCGCAGGAAGTCGAGCCGGCCGGCCACGGGTCCGAGCGCACTCATCTTGACCAGCACTTCCTCGGGTTTGGCGCCCAGCAGCACGGCCGTCGCATAGACGGCCAGCAGGTTGTAGGCGTTGTGCGCGCCGATGAAGCGGGTCCAGACCTGGGTTCCGTCAATACTCACGAGCATTCCTTCCAAGCTCTCCTCCACGATCTTGCAGCGGAAATCGGCCATGCGTTTGCAGGCATAGGTCCGCACCTGGGCAACGGTGTTCTGCACCATGACCTCGCCGTTGCGGTCGTCGACATTCACGAGTGCATAGGCGCTTTTCGGGAGATTGTCGAAGAAGCGCTTCTTGCAGTCGCGGTAGGCGGCGAAGGTCTTGTGGTAGTCCAGATGGTCGTGCGTCAGGTTGGAGAAGATGGCGACCTTGAATTCCAGGCCGGCGATCCGCTCCTGGTCCACGGAGTGGGAACTGACCTCCATGAAGCAGTAGGAGCAGCCCTTGTCCGCCATCCGGGCGAGCAGGCTGTTGAGCTCGATGGGGTCGGGGGTGGTGTGGGAGGTCTCCAGCCGCTCGCCGTCGATGTAGTTGGCGATGGTGGAGATCAGGCCGCAGCTCCAGCCCAGGTCGGTGAACAGGTTATAAAGCAGCGTGACGGTGGTCGTCTTGCCGTTGGTCCCGGTGATACCCACCAGATGCAGTTTGCCGGAAGGGTGGTCGAACCAGTTGTCGGCGGCCAGCGCCAGGGCGCGGCGGCTGTCGGCTACTTTCACCAGGGTGACGCCTTCCATCGCTTCCAGACCGGGCGTGTCGTTCTGGTAGATGACGGCCGTGGCGCCGGCTTCGACGGCTTTGCCGATGAACCGGTGTCCGTCTGCCTCCGTGCCGGGGACGGCGATGAACAACGAACCGGGGCGGCAGGTGCGCGAGTCGAAGGTCAGTTCTTCGATCTCGCGTTCCAGGTCACCGCGGGTGGCCACTACATCGATGCCTTGCAATACTTTATTGAGTCTCATGGGTATACTGTTCTTTGAGGATGAGGGTAATCTGACGGGAACGGGCCGTGTCGCCCGGGGCCGGCGTCTGGCTGGCCACGACACCGTGGCCTTCGAAGGAAACTTCGTAATCCGCTTTCTCGAGCAGGGCGACCGCTTCACGCAGGCCCAGGCCCTTGACGTTGGGCACCAGGCCGAGCCGGATGTCTTCGCGGCCCTGGAGCATCAGGTAGTCGTCGCCTTCGGGCATCGCACCCTTGCGGGGGAGCGGTTCCTGCCAGTCGATCGAGTTGGCGTAGATCTGTTCGGCGACCTGGCGGAACACAGGGCCGCTCCAGGTGGCGCCGTAGAAGTTGCCGAAGGTCGGTTCGGAATAGACCACGACGATCATCGAGTATTTGGGGGCGTCGGAGGGGAAGAAACCTACGAAGGTGGCCTGGTGCATCTTGTGGCCGGCCCGGTCTTCGTAGCGCCCGGTGTTGGGGAACACGATACGGGCTGTGCCCGTCTTGCCGGCTACGCCCACAGGACAGCCCTTGAATACGCGGTAGCCCGTGCCGCCTTCCGATTCAACCACGCCGCGCATGGCCTTCCAGACTTCGTGCGCCGTCTCCTTGCTGCAGACGGTTCCGATCTTCTCGGGCTTGAATTCCTGGAGGATCTGACCATCCTTCTGGTAATTGCGCACCAGATGGGGGCGCATCATCACGCCTTCGTTGGCGATGGCGTTGTAGAAGTTCAGCGTATGGAGCGGGGTGATCTCCACGGTGTAGCCCATGGCGATTTGCGGGAGGTCCTTCATGTTCCAGGCGGCCCTTCCCGTGGTGACTTCCGGATCTTTCAGGTTGGCTTTGGCCATGCCGTTGAGTTCGAACGGGAAGTCGTAGGTGATCCGGCGTTCGTTGGTGAGCTTGTCGAGGAACTCCTTCGGATTCTTGTCGTAGTTGCGGGCGGCCAGGATGCGGAACACATTGTTCGAGGAGATCTCGAAGCCGCGCTTGACGGAAATCGTGCTGTAGCGGTCGAGATAGTGGTCCACGAACGGCTTGCCGCCGCCGTAGTTCCAGGTCACGATAGCCGGAATCTCCGTATCGAGGGTGACTTTCTTGTCTTCGAGCAGGGTGGTCAGGGTCGCGCACTTGAACACGGAGCCCGGTTCGCCCTTGCGGCCGATGGCGTAGTTGTAGGTTTCATCGAAACCGCCCTTGCCGTCTTTCTCCAGGTTGACCATGGCCTTGACTTCGCCGGTGGCCACCTCCATCACCACGACAGTGCCGGCGTGTACCTCGGTGGTCTTGCTCAGCACGCTGATCAGGGCGTTCTGCGCCATGTCCTGCATGTCGATGTCGAGGGTGAGCTGTACGTCGATGCCGTCCACGGGCTGGATGGTTTCCCGGTCGGTGTCCACGATCCAGTTGCGGCCTTCGGTCAGGCGCATCGGCTGCAGGCCGTCGGTGCCGCGCAGGATGGTGTCGCAGCTGCCTTCGATGCCGATGGTCGGAATCTCGCTCTGGTCCTTGATATAACCGAGGGTACGGAAGCCCAGGCGGCCGTAGGGATAGGTGCGGTGGTCGACCTTCACCTCATCGCGTCCGCCGCGGGCGCGGCCTTCACGGAGGATGGGGAAGGAGGAGACCAGTTTCATCTCCTGGTAGGTCAGCAGACGGCGGTTGAGGAACATATAGCGGCGACCGCCGGAAAGGCCTTCCTTGCGGCGTTCCACGATCTCTTTCTTGTATTGGGCGGCTTTCTTGTCCTTGTAGAAGTCGGCCAGGCAGATGGCCAGCGAGTCGATGCCTTTGGCGAAGACGGCGGAGTCGGGCTGGACGCAGTCCATGCCCATGCGGTATTCCGGAATGGAGAAGGCCAGGTAGCGGCCGTCGTCGGCCAGGATGCTGCCGCGGGTGCAGGGGAGGACGTCTTCCCGGACGGTCTTGGTGGTGTAGCTCCGGCCGGGCTTGTGGATGAACTGCAGGTTGATGATCTGCGCGACCGAAACGATCGCGAGCAACACGAAGAGCAGGTAGAAGACGCCGATTTTCTTGATGTTGGCCTGCATTCCGTTATTGTTTTTCAAGGACGATCCGCTGGGCAGGCTCCGTGGGCGCGTGCAGCTGCGAGCCGCTCGCCTTGAGCATGCCGTCGATCTTGGTCCTGTTGTTCATGCCTACCAGGTCGAGGGTGCGCTGCTGGTAGCTGATGCGCAGTTCCTGCAGCACCCGTTCGTTGCGCTGCACCTGGACGAGGTTCTGTTCCACCATCAGGCTCCAGGCGATGGAGATACAGATGATGACGAAGATGTAGAAAATGAAACCGAGCTGGCGGTCCACACCCCACTCGATCAGCTTGTCTCCACTCAGATAGCTGATCAGTTTGTCAATGATGTGCTTGATTTTTCCGCTCATTTCCGCATGTCACAGCCTCTCGGCCACTCTCAGTTTCGCACTGCGCGCGCGCGTATTCAAAGAAATTTCTTCCTCGGAAGGAAGAATCGGTTTCTTGGCAACGCGTGTCAGCAGTTTCTGCTGGCAGCCCTCCCTGATTGCGTTCTTGACGATGCGGTCCTCTAAGGAATGGTACGTTATCACGGCCAGCCGCGCTCCTTGCCCAAGCGCCCGCATGGCCCCTTTCATAAACCCCTCCAGGGAAGTCATCTCGCCATTGACTTCAATCCGAAGAGCCTGGTATACTTTAGCCAGATACTTGTGCTCCAAAAATTTAGGCAGAACAGGTGCAATCGCTCTGCCTAAATCTTGCGTGGTCTTCAACGGGCTTCTCTCGCGGCCGCTTACAATCAGTTCGGCCAGCCTCCTGCTGTTTTCTACCTCCCCGTAAAGTCGGAAGATCCTCTCCAGGTCTTCCCCACTATAACTATTTACTATATCCGACGCACTCAGTTGTGCGTGATGGTTCATCCGCATGTCCAGCGGCGCGTCTTCGAATCGGAAGGAGAATCCCCGCTCTGCGGTGTCGAACTGGTGGGACGATACGCCCAGGTCCGCCAGGATTCCGTCCACGGAAGCGCAGCCGTGGTACTTTACAAAGTTGTGCACGAAACGGAAGTCTCCGTGCACCAGGGTCAGTCTCCCGTCGTCGGGCGCATTGGCCAGCGCTTCTTCGTCCCGGTCGAAGGCGATCAGCCTTCCTTTGGGTCCGAGGCGGTTGAGAATCTCGCGACTGTGGCCGCCTCCTCCGAAGGTCGCATCCACGTAGACGCCGTCTTCGCGGATTGCGAGCGCTGTGATGCTCTCTTCGAGCAGGACAGGCGTGTGGTAGGCAGACATGACCGGCGTCCTCCGCTAACCGAGAATCTTTTCGGCCAGCGCGACGAAATCCTCGCTCTTCATTTCCCTGGCCTCGTACTTCTCCTTGTCCCAGATTTCGATCAGGTGGTTGTTGCCCGCGAAGACGACATCCTTGCCGATGCCGGCCTTTTCGAGCAGCGCCTTGGGAATCGTCATGCGTCCCAGCTTGCCGTCAGGCTCTACGTCCGCAGTGCCTCTCATATACTCCCGCCAGAAGGCTGCGTGTTCCGGATTGAAGAAGTTCAAACGGCTTCTGACAGCTTCCGAATCTCTTTCCCACTCATCGTAGGCGTACATTTCGAGGCACTCTGCGAAGAGAGACTTTTTGACTACGAAGCGAAGGTTGGCACCTTCGCCCATACTGGATTTGAAGGCGGCCGGGAAGATCAGTCTTCCCTTGTCGTCGACCTTAGCCTTGTAGCATCCGATAAACTTTGCCATCAAATCCTATATGCGTTTAGTGATGTGTGAAGCAAAGGTATAAATAATTTTCCACTTTCTTACAAATATTTCCAATTTTTTCCACAAAAGTTATCAACAGGCACAAAAAAAGACGCCCGGCTGATTCGCCGGGCGCCCATAAAGTTTGTGTCTTGCAAGCTTTTACTTCTTCTTCAGTTCGTCGCGGATTTCGCGCAGGAGCTGGATGTCTTCGGGGATGACCGGTTCGGCGGGTGCCGGAGCGGGTTCTTCCTTCTTCTTGTTCAGCTTGTTGATGCCCTTGAGCACGAAGAAGATACAGAGGGCGATGATGCAGAAGTCGACGGCTGCCTGGATGAAGTTGCCGTAGGTGAGGTTGACGGCCGGCTTGATGACTTCGCCGGCGGCGTCGAGCACTTCCTTGCGGAGGGTGACGGCCAGTTTCGTGAAGTCGACGTTGCCGAGGAGGGCACCGACCAGCGGCATGATGATGTCGGCGACCAGCGAGGAGACGATCTTGCCGAACGCACCGCCGATGACCACACCGACAGCCATGTCCATCACATTACCCTTGAGGGCGAATTCCTTGAATTCTTTGATGAGTCCCATAATATTGATGTTTTAGGTTAAAAGTCTTGACGGGTCTGACAAAGATAATTATTTTTTCCGGATGATGTTCAGGCCGTCGCGCAGGGGGAGGATAAAATTTTCGACGCGCTCGTCGCCGGCCACCAGGTCGTTGAAGGCCTGAATGCTGCGGGTCTGCTGGCTGCGCGGGTCGCCGGTGACGACCTGGCCGTCCCAGAGCACGTTGTCGGCCAGGATCCAGCCGCCGGGGCGGACCAGGTCGATCACCGATTGGTAGTAGGCTACGTAATCCCTTTTGTTGCCGTCGATGTATGCCAGGTCATAGCCGGGTTCGAGCGCCGGCAGGATCTCGAGCGCGTCGCCGATGGCCAGGCGCACGCGGTCCGCGACGCCGGCGCGGGAGAGCCCTTCCCGGATAAGGTCTTCCATCTCATCGTTGATCTCCAGCGTATCGATGCGGCCTCCGGGCGGCAGGGCTCCGGCCATCCAGAGCGTCGCATAGCCCGAGAAAGTGCCGATTTCCAGGATCCGTCGGGGCTTGAGCATCAGGACGATATGTCGCAGCAGCGCGCCGAGTGTCGGCCCGGCGATCTGTCGGCCGTGGCTCGTCCGCAGCCACGATTCCCGCTCCAGCCACGCGAGCGTCTCGCTCTGCGGCGTCGAGTTCTCCAGCATATAGCGTTCCAGTTCGTCCATCTTATTTGAAGATCAAAGTGGAAAGACGTTCTTCGGCGAGCACGTCCTGCGCTACCTTCTGAAGGCTTTCGGGCGTGATGGCTTCGATGCGGCGGCGGACTTCCTCGTCGGGCATTACCTCGCCGAAGACCAGCATGCTCTTGGCCATCGCCAGGGCCTGTGCTTCGCCATTGTCGGAAGAGACGGCCAGCTGGCCCAGCAACTGTTTCTTGGCGGCGCGCAGGGCGCTTTCGGTAAGCGGCTTTTCACGCAGCCGCGCGACTTCTTCGTGCACGAGCGTGATGCAGCGCTCGACGTTGGGCTTTTCGCAGCCGAAATAGATCAGGAAGCTCCCGGCGTCGGCGAACTGGGTGAACGAAGCGTCGATGGCATAGACCAGGGCGTTCTTTTCGCGCAGGCGCTGGTTGAGACGGGAGTTGGCACCGGGGCCGCCGAGCAGGTTGGCCAGCAGGATCAGGTCCATCCGTCGCGGGTCATAGTAGGAAAAGGCGGTGGTGCCGATGATGCAGTTGATCTGGTGGTTCTTCTTGGCCACTTCCTTCTGGAAGCGGGGGCTGGCTGCCAGGGTCGCGGCCTCGGGCCGGGCTGCAGCAGGAGCGGGCTGATAATCAGCCGGGATATACTTGGCGACAGCCTGGAGGGCGATCTTTTCGGCCCGCTGGGGCGTGAGGTTGCCCACGATGGCGATGCACATGTTCTCCGGCCGGAAATTCTCCCGGACGTAGGACTGCAGGGCTGCGGAATCGATCTTTTTGAGGCTTTTCGTCGTGCCGAGGATGGGGCGGGCGAGCGGGCTGGGCTCGAAGAGCATCCGCTCGAACTCCTCGAAGATGCACTCCGAAGGAGAATCCTTATACATATTGATCTCGTCGATGACGACGCAGCGTTCCTTGTCGAGCTCCTTCTGCGGATAGGTGGAAGTGAAGGCCAGCTCGAAAAGCAGGTCCACGGCCTTGGCCGTGTCTTCCCTCAGGACGGTGGAGTAAAGCACCGTTTCTTCCTTTGCCGTATAGGCATTGAGTTCGCCGCCCAGCATCTCGAGACGGTTGCTGATCTGCTGCGGGGTGCGCCGGGCCGTGCCCTTGAAGAGCATGTGTTCGGTCATATGGGCGATGCCGCTGAAGGCTTCCGGTTCGTTGCGGGTGCCCGACTTGATGGCCAGGGCGGAGTAGGCCACCTGCGACCGGGTACGGCGGAAAGCGAATTGGAGGCCGCAGGCGAAAGTTTTTGTATGAATCATGGGGCAAAAATAGACATTTTATTCGTACATTTGTAGGCTATGGAACAATTCATCGTATCTGCCCGGAAATATCGCCCCAACAGTTTCGAGACGCTGCTGGGCCAGGAAAACATCGCCCGGACGCTCAAGAACTCGATCCAGCGGGGCCAGCTCGCGCACGCCTACCTGTTCTGCGGTCCTCGCGGCGTGGGCAAGACCAGTGCCGCCCGCATCTTCGCCAAGACCATCAACTGCAGCAATCCCGGGCCCGACCTGGAGCCGTGCGGTGAATGTGAATCCTGCCGCTCGTTCGCGGAAGGCCGTTCCTACAGCATCCACGAACTCGACGCCGCCTCCAACAACTCGGTCGACGACATCCGCGCCCTGACCGACAAGGTGCGCATCCCTCCGCAGGTAGGACGCTACAGCGTCTATATCATCGACGAGGTGCACATGCTCTCGCAACAGGCCTTCAACGCCTTCCTCAAGACCCTTGAGGAACCGCCGGCCCACGCCATCTTCATCCTGGCCACCACCGAGAAACACAAGATCCTTCCCACCATCCTGTCGCGCTGCCAGACCTTCGACTTCAACCGCATCGGCATCGAAGACATGGTGCGCAACATGAAAGCCATCGCCGCCAAGGAAGGCGTCACGATGAGTGAGGAGGCCATGCACATCATCGCCCAGAAAGCCGACGGCGCCATGCGCGACGCCCTGACGCTCTTCGACCAGACCGTAGCCTTCTGCGGCAAGGAAGTGACCTACGAGCAGGTGATCCGCAACCTGGGCGTGCTCGACTACGACTACTATTTCAACCTGACGGACCATTTCCTTTCCGGCGACTATGCCCACGCCATGCTGACCTTCGACGAGATCCTTTCCAAGGGCTTCAACGCCCAGAGTTTCATCGGCGGTCTGAGCACTCATTTCCGCGACCTGATCGTCTGCAAGAACGAAGCCTCGCGCACGCTGCTCCATCTGGCTCCCACCGTGGCCAAGCGCTACCTTGAATACGCAAGCCGCTGCCCGATGGGCTTCCTTTTCGAAGCCCTGAGCATCACCTCCAATTGCGAGGCGGCTTACAAGCAGAGCGGCAACCCGCGCCTGCTCATCGAGTTCGCCCTGATGAAACTCTGCAATCTCACCGCGAACCTCTCGGCCGGCGCCAGCGCCGCGGAGCCGAAACCGGCAGAACCGAAAGTTGCGGAGCCGAAACCAGCAGCGCCGAAACCAGTGGAGGCAAAACCCGCGGAGCCGCAGCCTGTCGTAAATAATCCCGCGCCTCAGCCTTCCCGGCCGTCGAAGCCTACGGGCCTGTCGATCAAGGCTATGATGGCCGAAGCGAAGCATGAACCTGTCGCCGCGGCCCAGACGGAAGCCGAAGCCGCAGAAAAGCCGGCGCCCGATCTGACCACGCTCCAGGAAGCCTGGACGGCCCTGGCCGCCAGCGAGGCGAAGATGCCCCGCCTTTCCTCCGCCCTTTCGCAGGCCACACCCACGCTCTCGGACAAGGAAATCCACTTCACCGTAGGCAACCTCGCCCAGAAAGACTGGATCGACCGCAACTGCCGTCCCCGCCTGGAATCCTTCCTCCAGAAGAAGCTCGGCGACGGCGCCATCCGGCTCGTGGTCGATGTCAAGCAGGCCGATGAAACGCCCCGCGGTATGTATATGCCGTCGGAAAAGGCAAAGTATTTGCAGGAGAATTCGCCCGAATTCAATGCACTGAAGAAGGATTTTGAATTGGAAATCAACTGACGATGAAACTGTTCTGTACCAACCTGGTCAAAAAATACGGCAAACGCACGGTCGTCAAGGGCGTGTCGATCGAAGTGGAACAAGGCGAGATCGTGGGCCTGCTCGGCCCCAACGGCGCCGGCAAAACCACCAGCTTCTATATGATCACCGGCCTGATCAAGCCCAATGCCGGCCGCATTTTCCTCGGGGAAGAAGAGATCACCGGCCTTCCGATGTACAAGCGCGCCCAGAAAGGCGTGGGCTATCTCGCCCAGGAAGCCTCTGTCTTCCGGACCATGACCGTGGAAAACAACATCCTCTCGGTTATGGAGATGGCCGGGTTTGACAAGGAATACCGCCTCCAGCGGCTCGAGACCCTGATCGAGGAATTCGGTCTGCAGAAAGTGCGCAAGAGCCAGGGCATACAGCTTTCCGGCGGTGAGCGCCGCCGCTGCGAGATCGCCCGGGCGCTGGCCATCAATCCGAAGTTCATCCTGCTCGACGAACCCTTCGCCGGCGTTGACCCGATCGCCGTGGAAGACATCCAGCACATCATCGCCAAACTCAAGACGATGAACATCGGCGTGATCATCACCGACCACAACGTCCACGAAACCCTGGCCATCACCGACCGTGCCTACTTGCTCTACGAAGGCTCCATCCTCGAAAGCGGTACGGCCCAGCAGCTGGCCGACAACCCGGAAGTCCGTAAGAAATACCTTGGCCAGAACTTCGAGCTCCGCAAGGCCGTCCTCCACGACCGTCCGGAATAGCGCCCTCGCGCCTTCGCCTTCGCCTTCGCCCTCGCCCTCGCCCTCGCCAGCTCCAGTGCCAGTGCCCTCGCCAGTGCGCCCTCGCGCCTTCGCCAGCGCCTGCCCAAGTGCCAGTGCCCACTCCAGTGCCAGTGCCTGACTCAGCCCTTGCATCCGCACCCGCTCCGCATCCTCGCCAGCTGGCACTACCCTGATCCAAACTGCCGGTTTGCCTTGCCTGGTTGTCTCTCCCGATCGGCCACCACGAACAGCCGATCGCCCTCTCCCGATCAGTCTCTCACGTCTTCTTTTTGAGCCTGGACGCTCGGTCCATACTTTATCTATCTCGTGGATTGAGCGTCCGGAAAAGAACGGTTACGTCGCCCTTTTTGGACGCTCAATCTACGAAAAGGCAAATCCATAGCTCGAGCGTCCACCAGCGCGCCGCAATCTTTATCACCAGCGCGCCGCAATCTTTATTACCAGCGCGCCGATTTAATCTGCAGGTCGACTCCGATGGGAGCCCCCCCAATAAAACGTTAAACCAATCATTACCGAGAGCAGGTAAAACCTGCAGGGATTATCGTATATTTGTATCTGGCATTTCGACTGTGGCGGTGGAACGCGGCGGACGAATTGTGCGAAAGATTTGTGTAACCTGAAAAACGAAATGCAATGCGGAAGACCTTTCACATCTCCCTTTCCTCACACAACGAGGTAATGTTTCGGAACGAAGCCGACTTGATCCGCGGCTTCAACTGTCTGGCCCTGGCCATACTGGAAACCGACTCGCGGCTGTTGGCCGACGGTTTCACCACTACGCATCTCCATCATCTGGCGCAGTCCGATGCGCCGGATGAAGTGATGAGACGCTACCGTCTGGCTTTTACCCGCTATTTCAACGCCCGGCACAAGCGGTCGGGAAGGATGGCAGAGAAATTCTGTTTCAAATTGCCGGTGGAAGGTTTCCACCATACAATGGCAGCGCTCAATTACGTGAATCGGCAGGGACTCCATCATGGCCTTGCCGCAACGCCGTTCGGATATCCGTACTGCTCAGCCAATGCCTACTTTTCCAAGCAACTCGGAAAAGACCGGCCTGTTGCCCTCCTGCCCGACTCTCAGCGCTACAAATACCTGCCCCACGGCAACAAGATTCCCGCCTCTTACCGGATGGACACTTCCGGTCTCCTGCTCAGGGAAGACGTCCTTGACGTCGCGCTGGTCGAATCCTACTACATCACGCCGCGGAACTATCTCTATCAGATGAACCGGCTCGGCGATGAGATGTTGCTGAAAGAGCAGCGCGACGAAGAATCCGAATCCCCGCTCATCACGCTGGAACTCATTGAGCAGGGAACGCCGGACTTTGACATTGGCCAACTGTTGCAAAATGGAAAGGGAAGATTCGATCCCACCCTGATTTCCGATCTGGAATTGTGTGCGCTGATCGATGAAACCTGTCTGCCGAAATACTGTCATGGCGTCTCCATCTACGAGACATCTCTGACTCAGCGCGAATTCCTTTATGACCTGATCCGGCGAAATCTATGGAAAGCTCGCCACAAAAGGACGTACGAAGCGCAACTGCGCCGCTGCCTCTGCTTGTAGCTGTCGGTCTGCATGGCTGCGTCATCCCGCCGGAAGGGCTTTTTTTGCGCTGCCATACTCGATGCTCAGTCAATGGATGTGCTGCCTCGTGGACCGAGCGTCCAAGATTGCCCGCGTAGCACCCTTTATTCGGACGCTCGGTCCATGAGATGGATAAATGATGGACTGAGCGGTCAACCAGGACAGACCGGGAATTTTTTTCTTTATCTTTGCGCCCTGTATGACACTGTTCCTGACTGGAAGTCCCACGCGATACGGGGACGATCATTTTACGGACGACAACGGATTTCTCGACGAGATCCGTGCTGCGTTACAGAAGGTTACGGGCGGACGCAGGGCGCCGCGCGTGCTGCTGGTGAGCGCCGCGCCGGACGACCGGGGTTTCACCGATTCCGTGGAAAAAGGAATGGGGCTGTGCATCCACCGCTCCGGCATCGAAACCGCTTCCGTCACGATGCTGGACCGCCGCAACGCACACCGGACCGCCGAACTGGTCAGGCAAGCCGACTGGGTGATTCTCTGCGGAGGACACGTTCCCACGCAGAACCGGTTCCTGCACGAGATCGGTCTCAAGGAGCTGCTGCGCGATTTCCCGGGCGTGGTGATGGGCTGCAGTGCGGGCTCGATGAACTGTGCCGACAGGGTGTATGCCCATCCGGAATTTGCCGACGAGGCCATCGACCCGAACTACCGCCGTTGGCTGAAAGGCCTGGGCCTGACCGATATCAACCTGATTCCGCACCTCTATCAGGTGCGGGACATGGAAATGTACGGCAAGCGCCTGTTTGAAGACATCCTTTTCCCCGACAGCTGGTTCCACCGCTTTTATACCATCCCTGACGGAGGATTTATCAAGATAGAAAACGGACGCAGCGAGCTCCGGGGCGAGGCGTATGTCATCGCCAACGGCTCGATGCACCGCATTTGTGAAGAAAACCAATCCTATCCTTTTATGAACCTGGTATTCATATCCCCTCATTTTCCCCATACCTATTGGCAGTTCTGCGCCGGCGCGAAGCGCAACGGCGTGAACGTGCTGGGTATTGCGGACACGAACTACGAGAATCTCCCGTGGGAGCTGCGCCAGAATCTCACGGATTATTATAAGGTGAACAGCCTGGAAAACTACGACGAGGTGTACCGCGGCGTAGCCTGGTTCGCCCACAAGTACGGCAAGATCGACTGGATCGAATCGAACAACGAATACTGGCTTGAGCAGGATGCCCGCCTGCGGTCCGCCTTCGGCGTGACGACCGGCATCGGCAGCGACCGCGTGTCCGCCATCCGCAACAAGAGCGAGATGAAGAAATACTACGCCCTGGGCGGTATTCCGACCGCCCGGCAGATCAAGTGCTCCGAAGGACGCAAAGCGGTCAGGGCGTTCACGGCCAAGACCGGTTATCCGGTGATTGCCAAGCCCGACAGCGGCATGGGCGCCTGCGGCACCTACAAGCTTTGCAGCGATGCCGAGTTGGACGCCTGGTTTGATGCCCATTCCGATGCTGCCGGCTTTGTCGTCGAAGAGTTCATCACCGGCCAGCTGCTGAGCTACGACGCCATCTACAATTCCCGCCTGGAGCCGGTCTTTGAAAACAACTCCATGTTCACGGAGCCTGTCATGGACGTCGTCCACGGGAACCTCGACACCACTTACTGGATCAACAAGACCGTGCCCGCCAAACTGGCCAGTATCGGCCGCCGCACCGTCAAGGCCTTCGGTACGCCCAGCCGTTTCGTCCACCTGGAGTTCTTCCAGCTGGACCGCGACCGTGAAGGGCTCGGCCGCAAAGGCGACTACGTCGGTCTCGAAGTGAACATGCGCCCGCCGGGCGGCTACACGCCCGATATGATGAACTACGCCCACTCAACCGACGTCTACCAGATCTGGGCCGATATGGTGGCCTTCGACGAGCGGCGCAAGGATTTCGGTGACCAGTATTACTGCGCATACGCATCCCGTCGCGACGCCTACGCGTATGTGCATTCCCATGAAGAAGTGATGGCCCGCTACGGCAACGCCATCTGTATGTGCGACCGCGTTCCCGCCGCCCTCTCAGACGACCTGGGTGACCTGGCCTACATCGCCCGCTTCAAGGAAAAGAAAGAAATCGAGCCTTTCTTCAGGTTCGTGACCCGGCGTCAGACTGACGGGTCAGTCAGTCTGACTACAAATAAATGATCTTGGTTTCATCGGAGCGGACGCGAACCGATTCGTTGAAGATGGTCCTGCCGTAGTGACGGACTTGCACGTCGTGATAACCGGGAGAAACATAGATCATGTTGTCAGCGGCATGCTTCAGTCTCTGTCTCCGGTCGAGATCACGCTCCCTGACGGTTTCGACGTCGTAGTGCCGTCCATCAACTTTCACATCGATGGAATGCCTGCCGCTATCGACGAAGACAAGGACCCCATCCTCCTCTTCGGTAGCCAGGGCGGCTGCCAGGAGGGTAAGACAACTGGTTGCCATCATCGCGATAACGGCTACCAAAAGAATAGGCAATACTTTTTTCATTGATAAAGAATTGGATGTGAATTCTAAAGGGAAGTGCGATGCATTTCAACAGATCAGTCGTCCAGGTCGGAGGCTTTGCCTTTGTACTCGGGCGGGCGCTTCTCGAAGAAAGAGGTGATGCCTTCTTTGTAGTCCTCGCCGCAATAGACCTTGGTGCGATAAGCGTTTATCTGCTCGAATTTCTCCGAAGACAATACGGTGGCTGCGCGACTGAGGATGCGGAACTGACGCTTGATGGCCGAGATGGATAGCACGGAGTTTCGGCGCAGCGGCACAAGGAATTTCTCTTCGAGCAGTTGGGCGATTTCGGCCTCCGGCGCGACATGATTAATAAGACCTACGTTGAGTGCGTCCTGCGCCGTGATAGCATTGGCTGTAAAAAACATCTCTCTGGCTTTGTTGATGCCTAGCTGATTAATGAAGTGCATGATACCAGAAGCGTTATACGGGATACCAATCTTGGCCGGCGTGATGGCGAAGGTGGCATTCTCGGACGCGACGATCATGTCACAACTCAGGCAGAGGTCGCACGCCCCGCCCCAGACCGTGCCGTTGGCATATGCGATGACGGGAATAGGGGTGTCTTGCACCTTGCGCAACAGCTGCTCCATGGGCACATCGTACGCCAGCGGATCGCGCCCGTCGAGTGGCAGTTCGTGGATGTCATGTCCTGCGGACCACACGCCTTTATTGACTTCGGCCTTGATGACAATACCGACACATTCGGCCTTATAAGCCTCTTCGATAGCTTCGCTCAAGGCGTTACACATCTCTTCACTCAAGCAATTAAAATGCTTGCCGTTCTGCATCGTGACAAACGCGATGCGGTCAATGATTTCCGTACCTACCATATATTACCTAACAGTTTACACTTTACACTTTTCACCTTTCTACCGCTGCGCACTTACGGGCGAGGAATTTCGCTTCTTCGGCATTGAGTAACGGTGACACCTCTTTATATACGCGCACGTGATACGCGTTGAGCCAGTCGATCTCGTCCTCCGTCATGAGGGACAACTCGATTAGAGAGGTGTCGTAGAAGCAGAGGGTGAGGGTCTCGAAGGCCAGCCATTCGTCTTTGGTTGTCGTCTGTTTCGTGCGCTTGGCCGGAATGACGGTGATGAGGTTCTCTGTGCGGATACCCCACTTGTCGGTGCGGTAGATACCCGGTTCGTCGGAGATGATATGTCCGACCTCCAGAGCCGTCGGGTTATTGTCGGTACGCACGTTCTGCGGTCCCTCGTGGCAACCCAGGAAGTGGCCCACACCGTGACCTGTGCCGTGGCCGAAAGTGATGCCCGCTTGCCACATATACTGCTTAGCCAGCGCGTCCAATTGGTTGCCACGTGTACCTTTAGGGAAACGTGCGGTTTGGAGAGCAATATGTCCTTTGAGCACGTAGGTATAATCGCGTTGGGCTTGCGTAGGAATATCTCCGCCGAGCCATATGGTACGAGTGATATCGGTTGTTCCGTCGAGGTACTGTCCGCCGCTATCGAGCAGCAACATACCTTCGGGCTTGACCTCCGCGCAATGCTCCTTCGTAGCCGCATAATGGACGATCGCACCGTTGCCCTGATAGCCTGCTATCGTGCCGAAAGACTCTTCG
>JAEEGJ010002477.1_pt1 | contig 94064 bp, 90 predicted proteins | sample 8958761 | NCBI WGS metagenome assembly JAEEGJ01 (sample SAMN16246546, study PRJNA631951) | gut metagenome | biome: gut microbiome; feature: rumen; material: RS-attached | host: Bos | place: Iran: Karaj | collected 2018-10 | reverse complement strand
ATTTGTTGCGTTTTCATTTGATATCGTGTACAATACATTAGTGTCTAAAAAATAGCGCCATCGCCAAACGGTAAGGCAACGGACTCTGACTCCGTCATCTCAAGGTTCGAATCCTTGTGGCGCTGCTTAGGACTTCAGTATTGCTGAAGTCCTTTTTTTCTTGTATTTTAGGGCATTTCGATAACAGAATAAAAAATAACAAGCATCAACAAATACGCTGATGCTTGTTTTCATTTATATGTTCATTATTTCGAAAAACTGTAATTTTACGTACTAACGAGCCATGCATAACATTCATATTCATAGACGTAATAAAACCGAATCTTCCATTGCTACTTAATATTTCAGTCTCTGTGAAAACACCTCTGCTGTTGCTGCTTCCTGAACGTGAAAGCACTGCGCCTCGACAGAGGAAACCTCGTCCAAATCGTCTACGGTTGCATTTCTAATCAACATATTTATTCCCCTTATCAGGTTTTCTCTCTGTCTGATTTCTTTTTTCAGAATGAGTCTTCGTGTTGTATTCGCTGACATTGATATTCTTTTTTATCTTTCGCATACCGTCAAAGACAACATGCTCAACTTTCTTTTTGCTCATAATCGCACCTTAGCAATACATTTACGAATTCTTAATCTTTCTCCACAATCGAAATGATAATCCTTGTGTTATCAAGATATCGAACTTCGTACTCTTTTTCTTCTTCCAGATTAATCTGAGATGTCCCTTTAAGTAATATCAATTGATATCCGGGTCTCTCTAAGAAAACCGGGGCGTATCCTTTACGATTCGCATAATCATAGATATCCCAGCCAACCTCACCGCGGCTTATCTCTCCTTCTTCATATTTTCCTTCAATAACGGAGTATTCTCCCGCATAATATGAATCAAGATCTTCAAGAATTAACAAAGCATCCTTTTTCTCGGTACCGTAAAACCCTGCTATAAACATTGCTGTCACCGTCAATAAAATAAAAGACACCATCAGTCTGTTTCTTGTTTTCAATTTATCCTTTTTAAGATTTAAGGGCTTTATGATGCATCTTACTATAAATCCTACAACCCCCGCTATAGCCGTAATGATAACGGCTGTCAGGCAATAATCAGCCTCATGCGATGCCCGAAACAGGAATTCTTCAATTATCGAAGTCGGAGCATTTTCCAATAAAATGCGTGGATAGACGATCATTGAAACGCAAAAAACAATCGAAATAAAAACAGCAAGAATTCCATTATACGGAAGTTCACCTTTGGTTGCCTTTTCCGATTCAAGCGGATCTATCGGATATTCAATATTTTCCATATATCCGTATTCCGATCCCGTCTTAAAATATATAATTGTATTATCAAATGGCACATTTACCCGTCCTGCTTTGGGAACACTCTGCGAATGGATTCCTTTATTTCTTTTCCAGCGTGATATTTGATTACGTATGAATACTTTCTTCTTTAAAAATCCGTAATAGATTAAGACATCCCTTGTCAGAAAATATCTTCCGCGTTTGATTCCTGTTTTGGCTTCCGCCTTGGTTTCCTCAGAGACATCAGGCGGTAGTTTTTTTAACTCTCTCAAAAACTCTATGTTCGAAACTGTCTGACTTATTGCCAATCCAATACCCGACACAATGCACATGGCCATAATCATACGAAAAGACATAAGCATGGCTTCATCATGCCCTGAAGTTTCGAAGAGGTAAATAAGCATCTCTGCAAGAAATATAACCGGCATGATGCTTAAGAATACATATGTAAAAATTTCTCTTTTGTAATATTTAATCAATCCACAAATCATATTTATAATTTTATAATCCGATATTTTCTCTTTTATTCCACTTGGGCGTTTTGTAATCTTTATTCATTCTTTTGATTTGTATTAAATGGCCAAAAATAGAAGTTTCAAATGTTAATCAGGAAAACCAAAATTTCCCAACAATTAATATCCCCATGTCATCATCTTCCACTGCCCACCATCAGAACGTGCAAGCCACCACTGAAAACCCGTATATTCATAATCAGAATTCCATCCACCTCCACCATTTTTAGGAGAACGAAATTCACTGGTGAACATTATACATTGTGTGAATGTTTCTTTTGCGTCATTGGCTTTCTCACGATTTTGTTAATCATCATAACTATAAAACTAAATCATTTTGACAACTCAATTAATTCTTCCTTGGAGTATTCTTTATACCTTCCGTCACCAAACATACCTTTTTACATTTATCTGAAATTAATTTGGAGAAACTGTAATATCTCCCTCGTCGATTATCTCCTCTTCGGGCTCTTCTTCGGGCTCGTCCTCTTTTCCAAAATCATAACAACCTCCGAAGGTTTCATTTTCGTCTTTTGTGCATCTTAAATAAAGTTTTGAATCTTCCCACTCAAATTCAATTTTGTCGTAATCTTCCAAAACATCTATAACCGTTTCACTGCCATCTTCTATATTTTTCATTGAAATTGAATTGTCTTCCATCGAATACAAATATACGATTTTATTATCCGGATTATATCCAATTATTCTTTTTGATTCATCTTCATAAATGGTTTCCCTGTTAGAATATTTATATGTGTTATTGCTTTCAATCGTTGATATTATATCCTTTTCCCATTCCAATGAAAATCGCTTTCTGCTTGTTTCTATCATAAAAAGTGAATCACCTTTATCAACATTTGGATAACTATTAGATACTGATAATTCCAGACTTTTACTATTATGAAATTTTAATAATTCTTCACCATCCTCAGTTTCTTTGTAAAAATATAATCTAATATCATTATAACTGTAATTAGACCTATAATCATTTTCGTGCTTAGCATAATAGCCCTCAGGTAAATCCTTATATGTACAAAGTACCTTTGCGTCATCAGAAGTTACAAAACTATGCAAATTATATACTTCATCTTCTTTTACATTAAGACTCAAAATCTGCGAATTATCATATGCAAAGAAATATTCATTATTCTCATCAAAAAATGCTTCTTTGAATTTATCAATCTCATTATCATATTCTTCTATGATATCTCCTGAATTCAAATCTAATTTTTTTATTTTCTCACGATCTTCGCTACGTTGAATAAACAAAATATATTCATCTGTCGCATAAATTACGGGGCCAAGATTTCCATCACATTCGAAAATTAATTCCTGACAACCCTCTGAATACGAATAGAGTTTATTATTTAAAGTAATATAATAACCATTCTCCGTTTCATAAATAAAATCCTTTTTGTCTGAGGAATCAATAAATCCGTAAACTGCAATCTCTGTTTTTTCCGGAACTCTTGCTTTTTTATTATAGTTTTCTATAGTATTCCAAAAATGTTCCTTAACAAAAACAAATCTGCTGGTTGATTTTTCGCCGTCTGGATAACGATAATACAACTCTTCACCGTCATACCTAAATTCGCTTCCGTCTTCAAGCGTGCATTCTATATACTGTCTCCATCCATAATAGTAATCTCCGTTAAAAGACGATGATTTCACAATTGTTAATGAATTCAAAGTATCAACAAATAAATCTAAATTTTCTTCCGGAATCTCCTCACATTTGTAACCGTCACCATTTTCATCCGGATAATAAATCCTCGCCGAAACTATAGGACTATCAGAATAATAATTTGTCAATTCTTTATACGGATCTGTTTTGGAATATGAATTATCAACAGACTTTACCGCACCCCAAAAAAGAAGTAATAAACCCATTACTAATGTATAGGGTGCAGTAATAATCAAGATGGCTAATACAATAACACTGATGATTCCAACAATTATTGATAAAACCAAAGCGGTAATGCTCATTCCTTTTTTATCTTTTTTATTTGCCAGAGCAATAATGGATAAAATAAAACCGGCAAGCGGGAAAACGAACGCAAAAATCAAAGCCAGTACAGGCAATGCATTTTTCTTTTTCTTTAAATTACCATTTCCTTCGGCTTTCATTGCGTCTCCTTTCTTGTATTTCCTCTTCAATCATAAAAATCCTTTAATCCAATCTCCAATTGCACAAACAACTATGTACGTAAAATATCCCAATACACATCCGGGTAAAATGCATATCGGAGATAGATATAATCCGATTCTGTAGTTTCTTTATCTGCCATTATCTTATGCCAAATCACCGTTATCAAAATCCAAAGATATCGAATCGGTCTCAATATCTGTGTTTTCAACTATTGTGGTCTTATTGTCAATCAAATCATTCAACAGATTTGATTCCTGAGGCGGACCATATACACAGCCGTTCATATTCAATGCCGCTGTGAAAATTGCACCCATAATAACGGATTTCTTTACATTCTTGTTCATAAACACCTCCCTTTTTCTTTTTCTTTTACGGGGTAAATGGTGATGTTACCGGTCGTGTTCTCGTAATTTAAAAGGATTCATCAAAAAATAGCCCCCGCCATAAAAGAAACGAAAAAAAACAATTGCGAAATTTATTCTTTCAGCATATTATTTTATCATAATTTTCATAATTTTTTAACAATACAATTCTATACTTAAAGGTTAGGAGGCAGACGCTATGAAAATTAAAAAAATAATCGCATTATCCATATCTGTTTTACTTACTTTTTCTCTCATCGGTTGTTCATCTCCGAAGGATATTTTTTCTTTTGTACTGTCGGGAAAAAACAATACATCCGATGGTTTGGAAATATCCGAAACGCTTAACAAGGATGCAGTATTCAAAGAAATCGATGAAATAAGTTTAACCGATTCGAATTATGTCAGTTCGCTGATTTATTCAAACGGCAAATTTTATGCCACAACCTATTCATACGAATATACCGATGAATCGGAAGAATCTGAAAGTAAAACAATCATAAATATAAATGTCACATCTTTTACGGACTCATCTGATTTAAACACAATTACGATTAAATCCGAAGTACAGAACAAATATTACAGCGACGATTTTATGGGCGTTGATAATTCAGGAAATCTTTATTTTGTTTCCAATGTCACTTCCGATGAAGATGACTCGAATACTTTTTATTTCGAAAAATTTGATTCTCAGGGCAACTTGATAGAAACATCCGAGATCCCCATGAACGGCAGCGACGACTGGGTGGGAAAAGTATGTCTTGACCACGAAGGAAATCTGTTTGTCACAAAGGCACACAGCATAGATATTTTCAGTTCGGACTTCTCCGCCATAGGACAATATAAAATGCCCGATGAAAATGTCTCCATAACAGACATGGTTGTCGGAAACTCCGGCAAGTTAATACTTGTCACTTCAAAATGGGAAAACGATGCGCCCGTTTATTCAGCTTATAACATTGATAAAAGCGGTACGGCAACACCGTTATCATGCAGTGATCTTCTCGGCAACCGTACATTGTTTAACAGTGTCGGATACGAATATATCTATCGTATAAACAGTTCCGTCTATGCATTCGATGACGGTGACACAAGTGCGAAGGAAATCGTTAACTTTTACGATTCGGATGTCAATCCCAACGGTATCGGCGAAATAGTCTTTTCGGACAAGGAAACATTTATTACTTACAATTCCGATGAAGGAATCATCACAAAATACAAGAAAGTACCCAGGGAAGAAGTCAAAGACAAAAAAGTAATCACTCTGGGCTGTGTCGACACCCCTTACTCAATTTCAAAAGAAATCATCGAATATAATAAAAAGAGTGATTCCTATCGCATTAAAATAATCGAATATTCCGCATACAACAATTCGGCCGATGCGTACGCGGGAACCAAGCGATTTAATATCGATTTAACCTCGGGCAATTCTCCCGACATAATCATAGCCGACAACACTAATGTAAATAACCTGATAGATAAAGGGGTATTCGCAGATCTCACACCTTTGATGAACGAGAAAAACGATATCAAAAAAGAAGATCTGGTTTACAGTGCTCAGAACACCTTCGCCAAAGGCGATAAGCTTTACTGTATCTTCCCTTCGTATTCGGTCAACTGCGCCGTCATCAAAAAGAAAAATTATAAAGAAGACATGACCATTGACGATATTATTGAATGGGAAAACAAAACCGGCAATAAAGCTCTTCCAGCATACATGACAAAAGATACCGTTTTACTAAGCATGTTCAACAACTGCACGGATGCCTTTATCGATTCCGAAACGGGAAAATGCAGTTTTGACTCGGACGAATTTGTCAAACTGCTTGATTATGCCGCCACCTATCTCGCAGAAACACCCGACGATTATTACAACGACTCCGATACTCACGAGCAGGATTTCAGAAATGACAAGGCATTGTTTGATTTCCAGTATCTGGACAATTTCAAATCCTTTAACTATGAAATGCAGGCTACATACGGAGAAGAGACTGTCCTGGCAGATATCCCGGTTAAAAATGCCAAAGGATACAGTATTTCGCCGCAGTTCATAATAGGCATATCCGCAAAAAGCAAGAATAAGGATGAGGCCTGGGATTTTATAGACAGCCTGATTCAGCCGGAGAAATATAACGGTGATTCCTCATCGTATTACGGTTTCCCCGTATTGCAAAGCGCATTCGACAAAATGAAAAACGAATCAACCGAAAAATATTTTTACTACGACGAAAACAATGAAAAACAATACTACGATGAATACTACTATATCGGCGAAGATTCATATGAGGTACTTCCTCTAACACCTGAAAAAGCGGATGAACTTGCGGATTATGTAGTCCATGCGGATCAGATTATGGTTTGGGATGAAGACCTGATTAATATCATCAACGAAGAAACACAGCCTTTATTCATCGGTCAGAAAACCTCCAAGGAAGTAGCGGCCATAATACAGTCCAGAGTTCAAATATACATAAACGAGAAAAAATAAGCATAAAAAGGCGCCCTCGAAAGAGAGCGCCAAATTTATTTATAACAACTATTTCTAATATGATATAAATCTATTGTCAGAAACTTGAACGTCTTTCAACCATAAATCTACATCTTTAGAATATATTGAATTATGTCCTAATATTGAAGCAATATCTGTAGCAGTAACTTAAAATCTTATTAATGATAATTCTTTTTGGTTTTCCCACGCTGCCTAAAGGCTTTTCGTATTTGTGGAGATTTCATAAAGAATGATTTAAGGACTTTTCTATCATCTCTAGTAAGCATAGATTCATTGATTTGGAGAACGTGACAATAAATTTTTACTACATCGTCATAATTTTTTGGTTCCCCTTTAATTACTATATTTAATACCTCTTCCGATTGCTTTATAAATTGTTTTAATTCATCATTAGATTTAACAGTAGATTCATCTTTCTCGTGGTTTTTACGGATATCCTTTAAAATCAAATCCAAGTCCTCATGGATTGATGATAATACAAAGTTACCCATATCCACCTGGCTTAATTCTATAGTTCTTTTAGACAAATCAAGCTCTTCGTGTATCTTTCCAAGAACAACCTCTCGTGAATAAGACATTAAAGCGTTGGCATATTGGTAATGAGTTTCGGCTATTTGGTCAACATATACTTCAGAATCAATTATGAATTTCTTAAAATTTGGATGAGTAAGAAGTTCAGCTAATAAAAGATGATTGATTTTTTCATCTTTAAGAATATCTATCATTTTGTCAGACAAGTGTAAATCATCAACCTCAGTGCGTAAACTTTCAGATTGGTCTGTTAGTCCCAGGAGATAATCGGTGGAGACGCCGTAGAACTTGGCAAGAACAGCAATATTAAAGGCACTTATATCATCATTTTCATTTTCTATATTTTCATATTTGCTTAATGTAGAAGAAGAAATGCGATTTTTTAAAGCTTTAGATAGCTTTTCTATTGAGCTGTAATTATTTTTTAATCTAAGATCTTTTAATTTTTCCCCTAGTGTAAGTTTAGTATTCATTTATTTACCCCCATTAAAAACACTATTAATAGTATACAACATTTTTTAGCCAAGAGGATGGATAAAAGACATTTTTTGCGTTTTTTCCATCCTTTTGGCTATACGGGAAAGAGCGTATTTATTTGCTATGTTAATTATAAGCAAAGCGGATGTAAGAAAAATTGAATAGCCATACCGATAAAAGTATGTTGCTCTGAAAAAGAGTTACGCGATGACGGCGGATATTTCGCACGAGCGAGCAAGCACGTTGCCGGATGCAACCAATGGGGAAACCGGGGACAGGACAGATAATCGGAAGTTGGTGTGATAAAAGGATAAATAAAAAGTATCTTTTATAAAAAACACTGTTTTTATCATGAAATAATTATATTAAAACGGAGGGATTTCAATGAGTATAAAAAGTGAAATCAAGTCATATATCGTTAAAGAAGGATCCTCAATGAATGAGCTGACAGAGAAGCTTCATATAACTCATAAATGGAGCAAAAGTGTATCGAATTTTTCAGGAAAACTTCAGAGAGGAACATTAAGATATTCTGAAGCAAAAGATGTTGCTGATGCACTTGGATATGACATTATTTGGGTGAAAAAAGCAAACTGAAAAACAAGAAATTAACCTTATATTTTGTTGGGAAAAATTAAGTGGCGGGTGCCGATTCCAGATATCCCCAGGTCTGGACTTGGGGAGAATAGCAAGCACTGACAAAGCGTACGCTTTATCTCATTTTGTTCAATCTTTCGATTGTCACAAAAATGCAAATCGGGGCCCATACCCAATTATTAAAAAGGAGTTGAAAATGCAAAATCGATACAGAAATAATCAGGTTCATTTGGACCTGTCCGATGACGAACTTGCTTTACTGAATGCAAAGTTAAGAGAATCGAAAATGAAATCAAAAATGGAATTTCTTCGACACCTCATTTTGTTCAGCGACATATATGTAGTTGACTATAAAGAACTCCAGGAATACAACTTCTTGCTATCTAACTTTACCAACAATCTAAATCAGATTGCAAGGGTTGCAAATTCAACCGGATGCATCGGAGCAGATGACATTAATAAAGCAGTAAAACTAACGGAGGAAGTATGGCGGTTACAAAAATCCATGCTATCAAAGCTACAGTTCAGGCAGCCGTAGATTACATCGCAGATGAAGAAAAAACTGACGGTCGTATATTAGTCGATTCTTATTGTTGTGGTATCGAATCCGCTGCTTATGATTTCAAAATGGCAAATTCGTTATCCGAACGAAGCGACAGTAAAAACCTCGCCTTTCATCTGATACAATCATTTGCTCCGGGTGAAGTCTCATTCGATGAAGCTCATCAGATTGGTGTTGAAATGGCTGATAAGCTTCTTGAAGGTAAATATTCATATGTATTGGCAACGCATATTAATAAGGAGCATGTCCACAATCACCTTATCTTTTGCGCAACAGATAACGATGAACATAATCGGTATCATGATAATAAGACTTCCTATTATCACATACGAGACATATCAGATAATCTTTGTAAGGAACATAACCTATCAATCATAACGCCCGGTATCGAAAAAGGAAAAACTTATAGCGAATGGATGGCAAATAATAAGAACAATTCTCATAAGTACATTCTAAAACGCGATATTCTTGATTCTATCCGTTCTGCCAAAAGCTATGAAGACTTCCTTAATAAGATGTTTCAGAAAGGATATGAGGTCAAAGGATACGAGTTTGGAGAGGATGCAGCAAAGTACATATCATTTAAACCACCCGGATACGGTAATTTCATACGTGGATGTTATAAGAATCTCGGGAAAGGATATACCAAAGAGGAAATAGTCGAAAGGATTGAGAAACAAATCGAATCCAGACGTGCTTGGATAGAAAAGCAAAACAATTTACCATACTACGAACGAAATCTAATTGATACAACTCAGGAGAAGTATGTTAATAATCCCCGACTTAAGGAATGGGCTGAAAATGAAAACTTTTCGATTGCCGCAAGCGTTTATGCTAAGTCCGGTTCTATGGTTGAACTTCACGACCGTATTAAAGACCTGAAAGAATTAGAAAAAGATACACGTAATGAAATGGTTGAGATTGATAAAGAATTGAAAGCTTTAAAAGAACAAATTTATTATCGTGAAATATATGATCGAAATAAACCGTTTCATATGGAATATATTAATTCCAAGAAGAAAGAACAATATCTGGAGCAAAATGAAACCGAATTGATTTTATATGATGGAGCCAAACAATTTTTGAAGAATGTCGGTATAAATCCCAAAGAAGTATCTTTAACAGATTTGAAAAATCGACAGAACGAATTGCTATTAAGACGCGAAGGGTTAAAAACTGATTATGATTCTTATCAGGCTGATAGATCAGAATCTGAAAGAAGGCTTAATATACTGGAAAAACAATTTGGCTCTGTGGATACATTTTTGGAAAAAGCAAGGAAAAAGATAAATCATGAGCGAGGCAGATAACCTCGCTCTTTTCATGGGAATTTATATGAACAGAAACATAAATATATTTAATCTCGTAAAGGAAACGGTTAATGCCGAACAGGTGGCTGCTTACTATGGATTACATATAAACAGTAATCATATGGCGATATGCCCGTTTCATTCCGACAAAAATCCAAGCATGAAGATAGACGATAGATACTACTGTTTTGCTTGCGGAGCAACCGGGGATTCTATTGATTATGTATCCAATCTTTTCTCTATCGGAAAGAAGGATGCTGCCATAAAGATTGCATCAGACTTTGGAATACCGGTAAACGAACCTCTATCTGATGAGATTATTAAAAGAATAAACGAAAAGAAAGCGACCATTGCTGCTAAGCGAAACAAAGAATATGAACAAAACTATTTTTATAGGATTGTTTCGGATTATTATCATTTGTTAAAACAATGGGAATTATTATATTCGCCGAATTCATTTGAAGGCGATATTAATTTGCTTTATATAGAAGCTTTACAAAAATTGCCTTTCATCGAATATATAATGGATTGCTTTTTGGAAGCGGATTTTGATGAACGAGATCAACTAATAAATGAATATAAGGGAGAACTTAACAAGTATGAGCAAAGAATCAGTGAATATACCTAGTTTTACTTCTACGAGTAATAATCAAGAAGCAAAACTTAAATCTGTTCCGATTTGGTATGACGGAAAAACAATAAACGAAATTATCTTTTGCGAAGAATTTCTTAAAAGATACCGTCTTATATATACCGAAGGGGCTTTCTTTTCTACTGAAGGAAAAATATCGGATGAATCTAAGATAAAAACATGGATTCTGGATGAAATAAAGGAATATGTTACCAGTAGCATTACAAAGAAGATACATAATATCACAGAATTATTAAAGCTTTCTGCCTGTGTTGAATCATTCTCCCCTCAAACAGATAGAATTCACTTTCAAAACGGTACATTATTCTTGAATGATAATGTTTTTTCGAAGGATAAACACGAAATTGTCAGGGCAAGATTCCCTATTGATTATAATCCCAATGCTTCCGAACCATTTGTTTGGCTGAATACTTTGAACTCACTATTCTATCCGGAAGATATTCCCGCAATACAAGAATTTATAGGTTATTGTCTGATTCCAACTAATAAAGGTCAAAGAATGTTGTTTATCAAGGGAAAAGGCGGAGAAGGAAAATCGCAGATTGGTATCGTAATCAGACATATATTCGGAAGCAATGCAAAAGACGGGAGTGTGGCTAAACTGTCAGAGGATCGCTTTGCCAGGGCGGATTTGGAACATGAAAATCTGATGATAGATGATGATATGAAGGTTGAAGCTTTGAAACAGACCGATTATATCAAAAAGATTGTCACATCCAATGGAAAAATGGATTTGGAAAAGAAAGGAAAACAAAGCTATCAAGGATATATGTATGTTCGCATTATTGCGTTTAGCAACGGGGATCTACAGGCTTTATATGATAAAAGCGATGGTTTCTATAGAAGGCAGCTTGTTGTTGTAACAAAAGAAAAATCGCCTGACAGAAAGGATAATCCATTTATAGCAGAGCAAATGTGTGCAGAATCTGAAGGCATTCTTTGTTGGGCTATTGAAGGTTTAAAGAGGCTCATAGCCAATAATTACGTTTTTTCGGAGAGTGAACGTATGATTACGAACCGGGAAACTGTAAGAAGTAATTCCTGCAATGCAATAGAATTTCTTTCATCTGAAGGTTTTATTGAATTTGATGAAGAATCGACTATTTCATCGAAAGAATTATATGAAGTCTATTGCTATTGGTGTAATGAAAATGCATATGCTGCCATGAAAGTTCGTAGTTTCAGTGATTTCATGTCAGAACAACTGAATTCGCTTCCGATAACAAAGACTAATAATATAAGAAATGATATTGGTGGACGTGTATGGGGCTATAAAGGAATAAAACGAGTTGCATATAAGCCAACCGGCAATTCGCTATGTACGTACGTACCAAATGATGTTCCTTTTTGAAAAAGTGTATGTACGTACATGAAAAAACAATGGTTGTTTTTACCTATACATATTATTAAATTCGCATATTGGAGAAATATATAATTGGCAAGAGAAGAAAGTTTGCTGAATAGCATAAAAAATCTTGAAGATTGTATCCGCAATGTGCTGATTAGTGGTATTATGGAACAAGATGATGATGTTGTTCTGCTTAATACCATGAACAATAAATTAAGATCTTTGAAAACTGAATATGTAGACAAATGTCATGTTACGGAAGACGGAACCCCAAGACGGATAAGTGAATTAACCACTGGGGGAAAACACTTCTTTGTAACGTATTGTGCCGGGAAGAAAAAGATAAAGAGCACTACTCTTGATGGGCTTTATGATAAGTTATATCAGATATATGCTCTAGGAGATAAGAATTACTACTCGTTTGAAAATATATTTAATCTGGCGATAGAGGATAAAAAGCGACAAAAAGGCGTAGCTGATGAAAACACAAGTGCCACCGCCTCCAAGCATAATACAATCTACAAAAATGAACATGATTATATGCGTTATATCTTTGAACCTTTTGCTAAAATGGATATTCGTCAAATGACACCGCTTATTGTTAAGGACTATACCATATCGATGTTAAATAAAGTAAATTCCAAAATGGGATATAAACTACCGAAAAAGGGTTTTCAAAGCTATAAAGGAATTTTGAATATTGCATTTAATTATGCGGATGAGCATGACATTTGCCCTAATTTTATTTCTAATCCCAACAAGTTTAAAGACAAAGACTATTCAGATTTGTATGACTCCAGCAAAAAGCCGGCAGAGAAAAAAGCATTCAGCAAGGAACAGATTGATAATATGAGTGCAGAAATAGATTCGCGCATTCCTAAAACAGTGCAATATAGCGATTGTTATACAAACGGATATATGTTTAAACTCTCTAAACTGACCGGAATGAGATGTGCCGAACTGTGTTCTTTAATGAAAACCGATATTTCATTTGAAATGAATTATATTCATGTTCATTCACAACAGTTGAAAAAGGACGGCACCCAAGAATATGAATACGTTCCTTATACAAAGGATGAAAAAGGAAGTTCTAAGGGTGGTCGGTATGTTCCTCTTTTACCGGAAGCGAAGGAAATGCTTATTGAAATGTTTAAAAGACAGGAAGAACTTGGAATCGAATCAGAATATGTTTTTGCGAATTTAGACGGAAGTTGGATTAAATCAGATACTCACTACCAAAAGTTTTTGCAGCGTTTAAGCAGAAAATTCGGTTATGAAATATCAAATAATCATGCAATAAGAATGTATTTTAACTCATATGTTCTCATCCCGGCAGGGGTTGAAGTTGCAGATCGCGCCAGAATTCTTGGACATTCACCTGAAGTTAATCTGAAATTCTATACTTTCGAAAGTAGAGATTACTGTGAAAATGCCTATAATTCCATATGTTCCTATATGGAATAAGCAAAGGGGACTACCGGGGACTACCAAACGGTAGCACTCCTATATGATAGGAAGAAACGAAAAGCCCCGAAAACACTGTGTTTTCGGGGCAATAAAAAAGAGCAGGTGATGGGAATCGAACCCACGTATTCAGCTTGGAAGGCTGATGTTCTACCATTGAACCACACCTGCATATATTTTTTATCACTAATCGAGGTGACAGGATTCGAACCTGCGACCCCCTGGTCCCAAACCAGGTGCTCTAGCCAAACTGAGCCACACCTCGTTGCAGACTTTTTCGTGACGCAAGTGTTATTATATGAAATACCATAAATTTTGTCAACAATATTTTTGTGAAGTTGAGTTATTTTTCAAATTTTAGTAAAATTAAAAGTGATGAATACAGTGTTTTTTCGGACAGATCTTATCAGCTGAGCCGGAAAACTACAGGGGGGTTAAATGATAGTTAAAACAGAGGCAACAGAGGTAAAAGTATATCGGTACAGCGTTACGGTTATAAGGACAGGTATTGCTAGTCTTAAAGAGGGACGCAACACAGTTTACATTGCGGGTATGAGCAAGAGCTCGAAGAAAGACAGTTTTACGGTTAAGTTTCCGGAGAATGTAAAGGCTGTTAATATCCAGGTTGTGGATTCTGATAATCTTGAGGACGGGGCCAAAGAATCCGAAAAGATAGCAGAAAAGATAGAAGAAATAAATTACCGTATTTCAACATGCGAGATGATGATGGATCTTTGGAAAGTAAACGGTAACTTCTCGACAAGAAATGATGTTTCGTATGATACACAGAAGCAGTATTTAAACGACCTTCCGGACAAACTGTTCGAACTTCGCAAACAATATAATGAATTAAACAATGAGAAGAAGGATCTTTCCAAGAAGCTTGAGGAAGTTTCCGCAGATGAAGAGAAACCTTTTGTTATGGCGGATATCATCTGTGATAAGGAAGGCGAGTATCCCTGCATCCTTCAGTATCAGGAAAGCTTCGGCGGATGGTCTCCCAAATATGAAGTGCACTACGTCGGAGATGACAAGCCTCTTGATGTTTTTATGAAGGCTATTATCAACCAGAATTCCGGAGAAGACTGGAAGCAGGTCAAGACGACTCTTTATACGGGCAATCCTTCCGTATCGCACAACATACCTGAATTAAGAACGATAAAGTTATCTTTGATCGAAGTTGAAAAAGAGAGAGCAAGAGGCGGTGCCAAGACAATGATGCCGCAGGCCGATATGATGATGGCAGCAGCTGCTCCTGCGGGTATGAACGCGATGGGAATGATGATGGCAGCGGCAGCTCCGATGGCGGCTCTTCAGACCGAAGAAGCGACAGTCAGTGAAGAAGAGACGATGACTGCATTTGAAATTCCCGGAGAAAGAGATATCTTAAACGCAACTGACGGAAACATCGTTGATCTTCAGTCGTTTAAAGTCGAGGCAAAATACCACGTGCTCTGCATACCGGCAGCTACGGACAAAGCATTTATGACCGCTACCATAAAGTCTGAAGACTGGCCTTTCCAAGCGGCCAAGGCATCCATATATCTTAAAGATAATTTCGCGGGTGATGTTTTTGTCGATCCCGATTCCGAAACGGGTGAATTTATCTTATCGCTCGGACAGGATGAGAGAATAAATATCATCAAAAAAGAATTGCTTAAAAAGACACAGGATGTATTTCTTAAGAAGGAACGAAAGAAGACCTGTGAATATGAGATCGATATCACAAATAAGTATTCAGATACCGTGAAGGTTATGGTAAAAGACCAGATACCCGTTTCCGAAGATAAAGCGATCGTTGTAGAGTGCAAAGAATTATCCGGAGGTTCCGTAGAGGGAGAAACCGGAATCATCACATGGGAGATCGATATCGAATCAAAGAATACGCAAAAGTTAAAACTTGCTTACGAGATAAACTGGCCGAAGGATAAAAAAATATCCGAAACCAGATCGGCGGCATCTAACGTAAAAAGAAAGTTCTGCTTAAACTGCGGAGCACAGATCGAACCGGGATTGAGATTCTGCCCCGAATGTGGCGGAAAAACAGAATAAAAAATAAGTCCGTACCCTGATATAAAAGGTACGGACTTTTATTTTGCAAGTGCTTATTGCACGGGTGTTTTCATAAGAATGATCGCTACCAGGCAGATCACGATGATCGCAAGTCCTAAAAGAATGGGAACGGGAGAGAATTTCTTTTTGGAAGCTTCAGTATTCTCTTTGGAAACCTTGCTGTTATCTTCGAGGATCCCTGATTTGTGGAGTATCGTTGAGATGGGTTTGTAGATCATAAGTGTAAGACCCATATTGATACCAGCCTTGATTAAGTTAAAGGGAAGGAATATCGTGGGAAGCATGGGAACGATCGCTGCACGGGGCATTCCTGCGTAAAGAGGAGTGATGAGCCAGTTCCAGAGGATCATGGAACCTGTCATGCAAAGTACTCCTGATGCAAGACCGATAACTGCGAAAGGAAGAGTTTTCTTTCTTTTGTAGATTACGGCTGCGGGAATAACAAAGGCAAGGCTTGCGATAACGTTCATCAAAAGTCCGATAGGCCCGGAAGTACTTACGGTAACCATTTCGATAAGACATACAAGTACGATGATGATAAGACTTTCGATCGGTCCGAAGATAAATCCTGCGATCACAAAGAAAATATCTTTGGGATCGTATTCAAGATAAGGAGCAGCCGGGATAAAAGGGATTCTTATGAATGCCATTACCACGTAAGCTATTGCGGCAAGCATTGCCAGTGTGGTGATTTTCTTGACTGTGAGTTTCATTTTAATTCCTCTCTTTCTGATGTTGGATTAGTAAATAAGGAATCTTCAATATCATGAAAAAAGGCTCCGCAAAAAACGGAGCCTGCAATTACTGATTGATTGCATCTTCTATCATCCAGACTTTACTGTCGGTTTCGGAATTTCACCGAATCGGCCGCATAAGCGGTTCGCGGACTTTACCGCCGGTAGGGAATTACACCCGACCCCGAAGATTCTTTATTCAACCGATATGATAATCTCGGCAAAGGAGATTGTCAAGGTTATTTTATTTTAAAGAGAGTACCGATGATACCGCGGCTTAAAGATGCACCGACATTACCGCCGAGTGTCTTTCCGAATTTTCCGCCGACTGCACCGCCGAGTGCTTTTCCTGCTTCACGTCCGACTGTACCTGCTGCGGAACTTGCAACGGACTTGGTTGCACTCTTAACGGCTTTGTTTCTGTCATCGATCTTTTTCTGCTCGGCTTTTTGTTCTGCGAGAGCAGCCTTTTCTGCAGCTTTCTGTTCAGCAAGAGCGGCTTTCTCAGCAGCCTTCTGTTCAGCAAGAGCTTCTTTTTCGGCAGCCTTCTGAGCGGCAGCTTCATCTTTTAATCTCTGCTTTTCGGCAGCAGCTTCTTCGGCAGCTTTTACTCTTGCTTCTTCATCTGAGACAGCTTTTCTCTGAAGGAATTCGTAAGCCGAATCTCTGTCGATAGTCTCGACATATTTAACATAAAGCATGTTTGCATTGATCTGCTGATTTCTTAAAGTGTCATCGATCGCACCCATCTGACTGGAAGGAGGAAGGATATTGCACTTTTTGACCATTGTGGGTACAGCCTGTTCGTCGAGAACGGATACCAGTGCTTCACCGATGGCGAGAGAGGTAAGTGTTTCGAATGTATCGAATTCGGGGTTCTCTCTGAATGACATGCATGCAGCTTTTGCGGCCTTTAATTCTGCGGGTGTATATGCACGAAGTGCATGCTGGATCTTTGTACCGAGCTGGCTTAAAACACCGTCGGGAATATCCTTGGGATTCTGTGTGATAAAGAAGATACCAACGCCCTTTGAACGGATGAGCTTAACGATCTGCTCGATCTTATCGAGAAGTGCTTTTGATGCGGAATCGAAAAGCAGATGTGCTTCGTCAAAGAAGAATACCATTCTCGGTCTCTCGAGATCGCCTGCTTCGGGAAGTGTTTCATAAAGCTCCGAAAGCATCCAGAGAAGGAATGTCGAATACATTGTAGGATTGTTAATGAGCTTCTGGCAGTCAAGGATCTGGATATTTCCTTTTCCGGTGAAATCCTGTCCGATCCAGTCGCGGATATTTAGAGCGGGTTCACCGAAGAAGAGATCTCCGCCTTCGCTTTCAAGCGCGATCACGGCACGGATGATGGCACCGAGGCTCTGCTTTGAGATATTGCCGTATGAAAGAGAAAAATCCGATGCGTGTTCGCCTACGTATGTAAGCATTGAACGAAGGTCCTTTGTATCGATAAGAAGGAGTCCTTCATCATCGGCTATTTTAAAGATAACCGTAAGGATATCGCTTTGAACTTCATTAAGACCGAGGATCCTTGAAAGAAGGAGAGGACCCATTTCACTTATCGTTGTACGAAGGGGAAGACCCTTTTCGCCGTAAACATCCCAGAAAGTTGTGGGAAATGCGGTATATTTAAAACCTTCTTCCGCAAGACCGAATCTTTTGATCCTTTCCTGCATATCTTCGGAATCGATCCCGGGATTACACATTCCGGCTAGATCGCCCTTTACATCAGCCAAAAATACGGGAACGCCGCATTCGCTGAATGATTCTGCGAGCACTTTTAATGTGATCGTTTTACCGGTACCGGTAGCACCCGCGATCATTCCGTGACGGTTAGCCATCTTGGGATATATGAATACTTTTTCATCGCCTGATCTTGCAACCCAGATTTTACTTTCGTTATACATTTTGTCACCCCTTTTTTAGAATATTGGTTCTTAAACCTATCGCATTTAATTATAGTATATTTATTGGCATATTTCTATCTTTTATAATGAAAAAGAAAGAGGGATATGCTAAAATGTTTGGCGTAGCGTAAAAAGAGATTTTAACATGAAAGACAGGCAGAAAATGGAGACTTACAAACACCTTATTCAGTATTACGAAACGGATAAAATGGGAGTCACACACCATTCCAACTACATAAGATGGATGGAAGAGGCGAGAGTGGACTTTCTTGACAAGCTCGGATGGAGTTATGTGAAGCTCGAAGAAAACGGGATCATTTCTCCGGTCACGAGCGTTGAATGCAAATTTGTAAAAGGAACGACTTTTGCTCAGGAGATCACTGTCGAAACCTCGATCGAAGAGCTTAAGAACGTTAAGATACGTATCAATTATGTCATGAAGGACGAGAGTGGCGCGGTAGTTTGCAAAGGAGCGAGTGAGCACTGTTTCCTTGATTCCGCGGGAAAGTTTATCTCGATAGCAAAAGAATATCCCGATTTTTACAGGGCTTTGGAAGAATCCGTTCAGAAAAATGAGTAAAGCACTTGTATAATTTTTATAATGTGCTATTATGTCATTTGACCTTTAATGGTTAAAAATTTAACAATCATACTAACGGAGGATTTTGTTATGAATAATAATTCTGATGCAGCCGTAGCTCTCATAACAGGCTTTGGCGCAGTTTTCTATGTTTTTATGTTGCTTATAGGTCTTGTAGCAGCGATCATTCTTGTTGTCTCATTGTTTAAGATGTTCATAAAAGCAGGAGAACCCGGCTGGGCTGCGATCGTTCCTATCTACAACATCTGGGTACTTTGCAAGATTGCATTTAACAACAATGTTTTATGGTTCATCCTTTTCCTGATCCCCGCTACAAGCGGTATCGCAGGACTTGTTTCTTATTTCGCTCTTGCAAAAGCATATGGTAAGGGAGCCGGATTCGGTGTGCTTATGATCTTCTTCCCTTATATCGCATTCCCTATTCTCGGCTTCTCAAGCGCAGAATACACAGGCGATAAATTATAATTCATATTAAACTTCGGACCGTCGCTTTTGCGGCGGTCTTTTTTTGTTTTGTTACTCTTTGAAAAAAGTGTGAAATAATTCCGACCCGTTGGACATTCGGCCATAAAAATGAGAAAATGTCAAAAAGGCTTAAGGAGAGAAAGTATGCAGTACAGATTCGATAAAAAAGGGAATCCCATATCTCTTATAGGATACGGATGTATGAGATTTACCAAGAAGGGGTCGGCGATCGATTTCGAAAAGGCCGAAAAGGAAGTAATGCGTGCCTATGAGCTCGGAGTAAACTATTACGATACGGCATACACATATCCGGGAAGCGAAGAGTGCCTGGGAAAGATCCTCGAGAAAAACAACATAAGGGATAAAGTCAAGGTTGCGACCAAATTACCGCAGTATCTTGTAAAGAACGCAAGCCAGATAGATAAATATTTTGATGAGGAATTAAGGCGTTTAAGGACCGATTACATCGATTACTATCTTATGCATCTTTTTACCGACATCAAAAACTGGGATAATCTCGTAAATCTTGGGATCATCGACTGGATCAAAAAGAAAAAGGAAGAGGGAGCGGTAAGGAACATCGGTTTTTCCTACCACGGCGATACCGAGATGTTCATAAAGATCGTGAATTCTTTTGACTGGGATTTCTGTCAGATCCAGTATAACTATGTGGATGAGCATACGCAGGCCGGAAGAAAGGGTCTTGAAGCGGCTGCCGAAAAGGGGATACCCGTTATCATAATGGAGCCCTTAAGAGGCGGAAAGCTTGTAAATCTTCTGCCTGAAGACGCGAAAAAACTCATTAAGAACAACCCGCATGGCTGGAGCAGTGCAGAATGGGGCTTAAGATGGCTATGGAACCAGCCTGAAGTTACCTGCGTGCTTTCCGGCATGAATTCGATCGAAATGGTCGAAGAAAACGTAAGGATCGCGAGCGAAGTTAAGGCAGGAGAGCTTACTGAGGATGATTTTAAGGTATACGAAGAGATAAAACGCATCATCGGAGAGAAGGAAAAAGTCGGATGTACGGGCTGTGCTTACTGTATGCCCTGTCCGCACGGCGTTGATATCCCCGGAACATTTACCTGCTATAACAAGATGTACTCCGAGAATAAGAGCGAGGGAAGGTTCGAATATGCCCGAAATATCGGCATGAGAGCGACCCCGGGATTTGCCACACAGTGCGTTGGATGCGGCCTTTGCGAAAAGCACTGCCCGCAGCATATCGAGATAAGAAAAAAACTCAAAGAAGCGGACAAAGCGCTCAGACCTTTGCCGTATAAGGCAGTGATAGCGATAGCAAGGAAATTCACCATTCGTTAATTACGCCGTTTTATCGTTTATATATACAAAATACTTGAAAGAAACTTCTGTTTATGAGAAAATATAGGAAGTTTTGGAGTTTTTTTGTGCGCTCCATTAACATGAGTTTTTTTAAAAGAGGAATAATATGAGAATTACTGATAAAATATTCGGTACTCACAGCGAAAGAGAGATCAAAAGAATCAATGATAAGGTTGATGCTATCGAAGCTTTGAGAGACCAGATGAAGGCTATGAGCGATGAAGAACTCAGAGCTAAAACCGATGAATTCAAAAAGCGTCTTGCCGCAGGAGAAACACTTGATGATATCCTTGTTGAAGCGTTTGCCGTTGTAAGAGAAGCAGCCTGGAGAGCCATCGGTCTCGAACACTTCAGAGTTCAGCTTATCGGCGGTATCATCCTTCATCAGGGCCGTGTTGCCGAAATGCGTACCGGTGAAGGTAAAACACTTGTAGCCACACTTCCTTCATATCTTAATGCGCTTGAAGGAAAGGGCGTAAACATCATTACCGTTAACGATTACCTTGCAAAGCGTGACGCGGAACTCATGGGACAGGTTCATGAATTCCTCGGATTAAAGGTCGGCTGTGTACTTAACAGCATGGACAATGACGAAAGACGTGAGCAGTATGCCTGCGATATCACATATGTTACGAACAATGAGATTGGTTTCGATTATCTTCGTGACAACATGGTCGTATATAAGGAACAGCTTGTACTAAGAGATCTTAACTATGCCATCATCGACGAGGCCGACTCGGTTCTTATCGACGAAGCAAGAACACCTCTTATCATTTCCGGTCAGTCCGGCAAATCCACAAAGCTTTACGAAGCAGCGGATTATCTCGCAAGACAGATGAAGCGTGGTGCCGATCTTGAGGAACAGTCCAAGATGGATATGATCCTCGGTATCGAACAGGAAGAGACCGGTGATTTCATCGTAAACGAAAAAGACAAGGCTGTTAACCTTACCGCAGAAGGTGTTAAAAAGGTTGAGCAGTTCTTCAAGATAGAAAACCTTGCGGATCCCGAAAACATTGAGATCCAGCACAACGTTATCCTTGCACTCCGTGCACATAACCTTATGTTCAAGGATCAGGATTACGTTGTAAAAGACGATCAGATCATCATCGTAGACAGCTTTACGGGTCGTCTGATGCCGGGTCGCCGTTATTCTGACGGTCTTCATCAGGCTATCGAAGCAAAGGAACATGTTAAGGTTAAGAGAGAGTCCAAGACTCTTGCTACGATCACATTCCAGAACTTCTTCAACAAGTTCAAAAAGAAAGCCGGCATGACCGGTACAGCTTTGACCGAAGAGAAGGAATTCAGAGAGATCTACGGAATGGACGTTATCGAGATCCCGACCAACAAACCCGTTATCAGAATCGACGAAAACGATGCCGTATATAAGACCAAAAACGGAAAGTTAAACGCTATCTGCCATGAGGTTGAGGAATGCCACAAGAAAGGTCAGCCCGTACTTGTAGGTACCATCACGATCGATGCTTCCGAAGAACTTTCGAGAAGACTTCAGAGAAGAGGAATCCCTCACAAGGTATTGAATGCAAAGTTCCATGAAATGGAAGCTCAGATAGTTGCCGAAGCAGGTCAGAAGGGTGCGGTTACGATCGCGACCAACATGGCCGGCCGTGGTACCGATATCAAACTCGGTGAAGGCGTGCTTGAACTCGGCGGTTTAAGGATCATCGGTACGGAGCGTCATGAATCCAGACGTATCGACAACCAGTTGAGAGGTCGTTCCGGACGTCAGGGAGATCCCGGTTCTTCGAAGTTCTACATTTCACTCGAAGACGATCTTATGAGACTCTTTGCATCCGACAGACTTATGACGGTCTTCAACTCACTCGGTGTTTCCGAAGATCAGGAAATCTCACATAAGATGCTTTCACGTGCGGTAGAGAACGCACAGAAGAGAATAGAGAACAATAACTTCGGTATCAGAAAGAACCTTCTCGAATATGACCAGGTTAACAACGATCAGAGAGAGATCATCTATGCCGAAAGAAACCGCGTTCTTAACGGTGACAATATGAGAGATACCATTTACAAATGGGTTATCGATGTTGTCGAGAATGCGATCGATGCTTCACTCGGAGAAGATTCTTCTTCCGAAGACTGGGATCTTAAAGAACTTAATATGGCTCTTCGTTCCATCGTTCCCGTTGAGCCCATCACACCCGAAAAGGTTAAGGGCTTAAAGAAGAACACCTTAAAGCAGATGATCAAGGAAGAAGCCGTTAAGCTTTACGAAGAGAAGGAAGCTCAGTTCCCCGATCCCGAAGCGTGTCGTGAGACAGAGCGTATCATCCTCCTTAAAGCCATCGATCAGAAGTGGATGAACCACATTGATGATATGGAACAGTTGAAACAGGGTATCGGTATGGTTGCATATGCACAGAAAGACCCTAAGGTTGAATACAGAATGACCGGTTTCGACATGTTCGATGCCATGACGGAAGCCATCAAGGAACAGACAGTATTCATGATGATGCATGTCGTAGTAGAAAAGAAGATCGAGCGTGAACAGGTTGCTCAGGTTACAGGTACCAACAAAGACGATACTGTTGTAAAGGGACCGAAGAGAAGAACCGAAGACAAGATCTATCCCAATGCTCCCTGTCCCTGCGGATCAGGCAAGAAGTATAAAAACTGCCACGGCAGAAATTTATAAAATCAAAATAATAATTAAATACGGAGGGTTACGAAATGAAACTTACTTATAAGGTAGAAGACAAGCCGAAATTCGGTCAGGTTCTGATATTTGCACTCCAGCAGCTGCTTGCGATCCTTGCAGCGACAATCGCCGTTCCTGCTATCATAGGTAACGGAATGTCACCTTCGGCAGCATTATTCGGAGCCGGCATCGGAACTATTGTTTATCTATTGTTTACCAGATTTAAGAGCCCTGTATTCCTTGGATCATCATTTGCTTTCCTCGGATCGATGTTCGCCGCATTTGCAGGCGGTATCTCAATGTCACTCGGTTACCTTGGTCTTATCCTCGGTGCCGCATTTGCAGGTCTTGTATATGTAGTCATTGCAATTCTTGTAAAGGTTATAGGCGTTGAATGGATCAACAAGCTTATGCCCGCTGTCGTTATCGGACCTACAGTTGCCATCATCGGTTTATCACTCGCAGGAAACGCTGTCGGTGATCTCTTTGTCGGAAAGGTATATGATGCTGAAGGAAATTCCGTTGCATCAGGTTATGTATGCCTCTTCTGCGGACTCGTTACATTATTCGTAACCATGATATGTTCGGTATACGGCAAGAAGATGATGAAGATGATCCCTTTCATCATCGGTATCGTATCCGGTTATGCTATTGCAGCAGTATTTACACTCTTTGGACTTTCACAGGATATCGATGCTTTTAAGGTTATCGATTTTACAGCATTCACACGTATGCAGTGGTATCCTGATTTCACATTCGTAAAAGCTTTCTTCTCCGGCAGTTATGAATACGGCGAAGTAGGAAGCATGAGTGCTTACATCGTTAAGATCTTTATGGCATATGTTCCCGTAGCATTTGTAGTATTTGCAGAACATATCGCAGACCATAAGAACCTTTCTTCGATCATCGAGAAAGACCTTCTTAAAGATCCCGGACTTCACAACACACTCCTTGGTGACGGTGTCGGATCCATGGTAGGTGCGTTCTTCGGCGGATGTCCCAACACCACATACGGCGAATCAGTAGGCTGTGTTGCCATTTCAGGAAACGCTTCGGTTATTACGATCTTAACCACAGCTATCCTTGCCATCGTAGCATCCTTCGTAGCTCCTTTCGTTACATTCCTTGCAACGATCCCCAACTGCGTAATGGGTGGTGTATGCGTGGCACTTTACGGATTCATCGCAGTATCCGGTCTTAAGATGATCCAGAAATCCGACCTTGAAGACAACAGAAATCTCTTCACCGTATCTGTTATCCTTATCGCAGGTATCGGCGGACTTTCGGTTAACTTCGGTTCGGTAACGATCACAGAAGTTGCCTGTGCGCTTATCCTTGGTATCATTACAAATGTATTACTCAGGGGAAGCTCAAAAAATAATAAAGAATAATTAGAGGTAGTAATGAGCGAATCAACCAACGAAAACAAATTTGTATACGGAGTTCTTGATACTTTCGAATTGAGAGCGACGAACGATATTGCCGTAGTGGGCAGATTAAAGGGAACACTCAAAAAGAACGACAAGATCTTTATCACAAACTACGGTGACGACGACGACGAACTTGTAGTAAGCAGCGTCGTTGCTCTTGAAGTGGATAAGAAAGACGTTGAATCCGCTACGGATTGCTTTGTTGCGATCAGAGTACGTGACGGTTTAAGCGAAAATATCAAGCCCGGTTCGGTTATTCACAGTGAAGATGCCGATGAAAACGATATTCACCTTACATATGTAAATGCCATAGGTGATTCGTATGTCGGAAGAAGAGATCTGGAAATATATGAAACCGAACTTTCAAAAATGAGTATCACCGACTGTTCGGAAAGCTGGAGAATCTTCATTAAGATCCATGAGAAAAAGGACAATGCTTTCACGGAAGAAGAGATCAAGGAATGCAGAAGAAAGATCGGTATCCTTGCACGTTCTCTTTCAAAGAAGATCCTTGCAGCCGACGAAATCTACTGTGTATACAACAAGAGAACCGGTGAACCTCATATGTTTTCGAGAACAAACAAGGTAAGAGACGATTACGTTTGTTCACCTCCCGAGATACATATTTTCTCCAAGCCTTACAAAGAGATCGGAGAGAAACATTTCCCTTCAGATCTGTTTGAGATAAAGAAGATCGAAAACGGTGAAAATAACGACGGTATTAAGAATTTCCTCTTTGATGCTTTCTATTTAAACGGTGCAATGGGACTTAGAGTAAACTTTGAAGCCGTTGCCATCGGAGCGGACAGCCTCATTCCCAAGCCCAACTATTACGGAATGAAGGAAAGCGAGATACCCGTTACCAACCCCAATCTTGTGAGATGGATGCTTTTGAGATCTCAGATAGCAAATCCTCAGACCGATGTCGAAAAGATGGTGGCAAGGATCTACTACAGATTCTTCTCGATCGAAGTCATGAAAGCTAAATTCGTCATTCCCGCCAAGACTGTGGAAGAAGACGGAGAAATGCAGGAGATGCATGACGAACTTGCAAAGGAAACAGGAGCGGGCGAATTAAAGAAGCTTCGTTTCCCCATCATGGTCGGAAAGAACAGAAGAAACCTCGTATTCCTCTTTACGGATATGAAGAGACTTCGCGGACTTTACGACGAAGAGTGGAGTGCATTTTCACAGACCCTGGATAAATTCATCGGAAACTTCGATGTGGGTATCAATATTTCCAACCAGTATTCACTCGGATGCTATGTAAATAAAGATACATACGAAGAGATCCAGAGAATGCTCGGAATGGAAGTCGAGAAGGTTAACGAGAAGACTCTGGAAAAGATCGAAGAGCCCAAGGAAGACGATAAAGACGATTCCAAGGACAACAAAGAAGAAAAATAAGAAAAACATTTACATTTCTATATGAAAGCGTATAATGAATAAAATATTAAAATTCGAAAGGAGATACCAAGATGATCGACCCTAAGACAATCAAATGGGAAGAATTGGGATTTGGATATATCGAATGCGCTTATCGATATGTTTCAAAATTTAAAGACGGAAAGTGGGATGACGGCGCACTTATTACAGATTCCAATATTGTATTAAATGAATGTGCATGCGTATTCCAGTATTCACAGTCATGTTTCGAAGGATTAAAAGCATACTATACAAAGGACGGCAATATCGTTTGCTTCAGACCGGATATGAATGCAGAAAGAATGTATGATTCTGCATTAAGACTTGAGATGCCTCCTTTCCCCAAGGATAAATTCGTGGAAGCATGCGAAAAAGTTATCGCAGCCAACAAGGACTTCGTTCCTCCTTACGGAACAGGTGCTTCACTTTACTTAAGACCTTTTATGTTCGGTTCAAACCCCGTTATCGGTGTTAAGCCCGCTGACGAATATGAATTCAGAATCCTTGTTACACCTGTTGGACCTTACTTCAAAGGCGGCGCTAAGCCCATCACCATCAAAGTAAGTGATTTCGACAGAGCTGCACCTCACGGTACAGGCCATATCAAGGCAGGTCTTAACTACGCTATGAGCCTTCACGCTATTCAGACAGCTCACAGAGAAGGTTTTGCAGAGAATATGTACCTTGATCCCGAGACAAGAACAAAGGTTGAAGAGACAGGCGGTGCAAACTTCATCTTTATCACAAAGGACGGCACACTTGTAACTCCCAAGTCTGATTCGATCCTTCCTTCTATCACAAGAAGAAGTATCTGCTTCGTTGCAGAGAAGTATCTTGGAATGAAGGTTGAGCACAGAGAAGTATACTTCGATGAAGTTAAAGACTTCGCAGAATGCGGTCTTTGCGGTACTGCTGCAGTTGTATCACCCGTTGGCAAGATCAATGACCACGGCAAGGAAATCTGCTTCCCTGCAGGCATGGAAGAAATGGGTCCCTGGACCAAGAAGATCTATGATACACTTACAGGCATCCAGAGGTGCGAGATTGAAGCTCCCGAAGGATGGATCAAAGTTATCAAATAAGTTAAAAAATCATATCACCCGGCACGCCTTAAAGTGTCGGGTGTTTTTTATGCTTTTCTTTGGGCTTTTTTATTGAATAATGGGCTTTTATATGGTAAAATTGGGCGAATTGAATATGAAACGGAAGGTGTCAAAGCGACTTTTTTGTCGGCTTTGGTGAAAAGGGAAACAGGTGAGAATCCTGTACGAACTCGTCACCGTATTTAAGGAGTTCCTGCCATATGTCACTGGTAATTCGGGAAGACGGCAGGAATGTTGAAAGATAAGCCGGGAGACCTGCCTTTCGCTGTACGCGGTGAAAACCGAGCCACGAGCAACTGGCTGTACGAAAAAGGAACGGATTATTTTTTTAATCCATTTTTCTCATGTTCTTTTTTTGTATGCCTTTACCTCCAAGCGGTAAAGGTTTTTTATGTATTCAGGGGTTAAATACATTTGGAACTTTAAAGTTCAAAGGAGGAAAAATGAGAAGAAAATTTTTATCATTGATGATGGCAGGCGCACTTACTGCAGTATGTCTTACAGGTTGTTCTTTAACCAACGATATAGTGCAGCAGACACAGCAGGATATCGATGAGACCAAGGAAGAACTCACAAATGAAATCGGAGAATTAAGCGGAGATATCGATGACCTTAATGCAAGCTTACAGAATGCAGGCGAAGATATTTCCAAGATTGTAAACGACACAATTAACGGTACTTCAGAAGAGGACGATCAGATGAAAGCAGATGAAGTAGCAGCTCTTATCGATGCCATCTATGTTCAGGAAAGAACAGATGATACAGACGCACAGTGCAAGGCAGCCAAAGAAGCATGGGATGCACTTACGGATGCACAGAAGGAACTCGTTGAAGGCGAAGATGCAGATCCCGATTATTTCGGAAGAGATACAGGCGATGCTTCAAAGGATGATGCAAGAAACGCTGATGAAATCGGCGAGAATGAAATCCTTGTAGTAAGCTTTGGTACATCATTCAACGACTCAAGAGTTGCGGACATCAAGGGTGTTGAAGATGCACTCGAGGAAGCATTCCCTGACTGGTCTGTAAGAAGAGCATTCACAGCTCAGATTATCATTAACCACGTACAGGCAAGAGATGGTGAGGCTATCGACAATGTTGATCAGGCACTTGAAAGAGCAGTTGCAAACGGCGTTAAGAACCTTGTAATTCAGCCCACACACCTTATGCACGGTGCAGAATATGATGAATTGGTTGAAGCTTTGGCTAATTACGAAGATAAATTCGAAAGCGTCGCAGTAGCTGAACCTCTTCTTGGTGAAGTCGGAAAAGATGCTACGGTTATTAATGCAGACAAGAAAGCAGTTGCAGAAGCAGTAGCTCTTGCAGCAGCAAAGGATGCAGGATTTGACAGCGTTGCAGCAGCCAAGGAAGCAGGTGTTGCTCTTGTTCTCATGGGACACGGTACAGCTCATCTTGCAAAAGTTTCTTACAGCCAGATGCAGACAACAATGAACGAACTCGGATATGACAACGTATTCATCGGAACAGTTGAAGGCGAACCCGAAGAGACAGCTTGCGAAAACGTCATCGATGCAGTAGCAGAAGCAGGATACAAGACAGTTGTATTAAGACCTCTTATGGTTGTTGCAGGAGATCATGCAAACAACGATATGGCAGGCGAAGATGAAGACTCATGGCTTTCAATGTTCAAGGCTTCCGGTAAATTTGACAAAGTAGATACTCAGATTTCCGGTCTCGGAAGAATTGAAGAAATCCAGAAACTCTATGTTGAGCATACAAAGGCTGTTATTAAATAATCAGTAATTTGCGTAAAATTAAATTCAGATTTAACATTTTAGAGAAGGTTATATAGTGATGTGCCGCTCAAAAGGGCGGCACATCGTATTATTAAAAAGATATAATTTTTAGAAAAGAGATTAAAATGAAACTCAAAAAATTTATGCTTTTTGCAGCCGCGTCACTTACATCGGTTATTCTTTTGGCAGGCTGCACCACCAAATATGAAGGTGACATTGTAACTTTTGAAGGCAATGCTGATATAAATATTTCTACAAATGACGGATCCGAAGAAATCAAGGAGGAGACTCCCGATACAGAGGGAACAGAAGAAAACAATACTGAAGAAGAAACATTAAATGAGAGCACTGAAACAAAGTGCGAACTCGAAGACGGTATATATCTGGCAGATTTCACTACAGACGGTTCAATGTTTCATGTAAATGAAATGTGTGACGGCAAGGGTGAATTAAAAGTTGAAAACGGTGTGATGACAATTCACATCTCTCTTACTTCAAAGAATATTCTTAATCTTTATCCCGGACTGGCAGAGGATGCCCAGAAAGATGGAGCAGAGCTTTTACAGCCGACGGTTGATACCATTGACTACGGTGACGGCACCACGGATGAGGTTAACGGATTTGATGTTCCCGTTCCTTACCTTGATGAAGAATTCGATTTGGCCATAATCGGGACCAAAGGCAAATGGTACGATCATAAGGTATCTGTAAGCAATCCCGTATTAAAGGATGATGCAGCTGAAAATACTTCAGAAGAAAAAGAAGCCTTGGATATTAACGACGGAGATTATACAATAGAAGTAACTCTTGAAGGCGGATCCGGAAAAGCTACAATCACATCTCCCTGTAAGATTAACGTTGTTGACGGAAAGACAATTGCCACCATCGAGTGGAGCAGCCCCAATTACGATTACATGCTTGTAGGCGATGAGAAATATCTGCCCGTTAACGAAGAGGGCAGCAATTCGGTATTCGAAATCCCCGTTGATTTAAGCGTACCCAATGTTGTAATTGCGGATACCGTTGCAATGAGCAAACCTCATGAGGTTGAATATACTCTTACTTTTGATAACGATACTTTAAAGTAAAGAATAAGTGAATTAAATGCGAAGAACAATTACTTTAATTTGTATATTAAGCTTGATTTTTGCGGGACTGGCACAGTCTGTGGGCTGTGCCGGTCCTTCTTCGGCTAATACGGAAATAAATGCTTCGGAAATCGAGAGCAAAGAGCCTGAAGCAGTCGAAGGAAACAAAGAAGAAAATGATGTTTTAGTCTATAAAGAAAGCGAAGAATTAAAATATGCAAAAGAATTCGCCATAGATTATTACGAAGGCGGATACACGGTTTTGAATTCAATACAGGATGACAGAAAATATCTTTTGGTGCCTGAAGGAAAAGATGTTCCGGGAGGCTGTGAAGATTTTATAGTGATTAAACGTCCTGTTGATGATATATATTTGGTTGCAAGTGCAGCCATGGACATGGTAGTTAATCTTGATGCACTCGATTCGGTCAAATTCTCCGGTCAAAAAGAGGATAACTGGTATATAACCGAAGCCAGAGAAGCCATGGAAAAAGGCGATATTGTTTATGCCGGCAAATACAATAAGCCTGACTATGAGACGATTTACATGGAAGGTTGCAAACTCGCCATAGAAAATACGATGATTTATCATTCTCCGGAAGTCCTTGAACAGTTTGATAAATTTGAAATTCCCTATATTGTCGATTATTCAAGTTATGAAAATCATCCTCTTGCAAGAGTCGAATGGATTAAATTTTACGGTGCTCTGCTTGGATGCGAAGAAAAAGCCAAAGAGATTTTTAATGAGCAGGAAGAACTTATAAAAAAGGTTGAGGCTAAAGAAAAGACAGGGAAAAGCGTGGTGTATTTTTACGTGACTTCAAACAATCTTGTTCAGGTAAAAAAATCCTCCGATTATATTCCCAAGATGATAGAGATAGCCGGCGGAAAATACATCTTTGAAAATCTAGATGATGATTCAACTAAAAAAACGACAGTCAACATGCAGGTTGAAGAATTCTATAAAGGTGCAAAGGATGCTGACTATATCATCTACAATTCTTCCATTGACGGCGGAATAGAAAGTATCGATGATCTTATTAACAAATGTCCTTTCCTTGAAGATTTTAAAGCGGTAAAGGACGGAAATGTCTTTTGCACGACCAACGACATGTACCAGCAGACACTTTCCACAGCATATATGATTGAAGACATTAATACGATGTTAACCGGCGAAGAGAATGAGATGCATTATATTTACCGGGTTGACTGATAAAACGGAGTTTTTATGGAAAAGAAAAGAGCGATAAGATATACCGTATGCTTTGGTATTCTTTTTGTTTTAATCTTAATTTTCACAGCATTAAATATCTGCATCGGCAGCGTAAGAATTGCACTGCCGGATGTTTTTGATGTCTTTTTTAAAAACTCCGCGGATGAAGTAACAGGTACGATAGTTTTAAATATAAGATTCCCGAGAACCCTTGCGGTACTGATACTCGGCGGCGCGCTTTCTTTATCGGGATATCTTCTTCAGACATTTTTCCATAATCCGATAGCAGGTCCTTTTGTACTCGGTATTTCATCGGGTGCAAAAATGTGTGTGGCTTTGGTTATGGTATTTCTTGCAGGAAATGCATTAAAGATTAACAGCGCAACTTTGATTTTCGCGGCATTTGTCGGAGCGATGATAAGCATGGGATTTGTGCTTTTAATGACCAAGAGGACGCAGACCATGGCAAGGCTTATTGTTTGCGGTGTAATGATAGGATACATCTGTTCTGCCATCACGGAACTTGTCGTCACATTTGCTCAGGATGCAGATATAGTCAATCTTCACAACTGGTCAAGGGGAAGCTTCTCCGGTCAGACATGGGAGAATGTACGAATCATGGCAATCGTTGTGTTTATTGCATTTGTGCTTATCTTCCTTATGGCCAAGCCTTTATATGCTTACAGCCTCGGCGAATCATATGCTGTGAACCTCGGTGTAAATATTAAAGTATTAAGAGTGCTGATAGTCCTTTTGTCGGGACTTCTTTCCGCATGCATAGTCGCATTTGCAGGTCCCATTTCATTTGTCGGAATTGCGGCACCTCATCTTGTAAGAAAGATATTTAATACAGACAAACCGATAATCATGATTCCCGCCTGCTTTATGGGCGGAAGCGTTTTCTGTCTTTTCTGCGATTTGCTCGCAAGAAATCTTTTGTCTCCGACGGAACTTAACATCAGCACTGTAACGGCAGTATTCGGTGCCCCGATAGTTATTATCATTTTACTTAACAAAAAGGGGAGGGCTGAACAATGAGCGTGTTAAAGACGGATAAATTAAATGTCGGATACAATAAAAAAGTCCTCATTCACGATATAGATTTATGTATTGAAAAAGGCGAAATATTAACACTTATCGGGCCAAACGGTGCAGGCAAATCAACCATCCTTAAAACAATCGCCAGACAGCTTGATAATCTCGGCGGCAGTGTTTACGTTGATGAAAATGATTACATGAAAATCGGCGGAAACGAATTCGCCAAAAAGATGGCTGTAATGTTTACGGGCAAGGTAAAGAGTGAAATGTTAAGCTGCGGCGATATAGTAGCCACCGGAAGATATCCTTACACCGGACATTTCGGTCTTTTGTCAAAAGAAGATAAAGAAGAAGTCGCAAAGGCGATGGAGCTTGTTAATATTTCAGATATTAAGGACAATGATTTTTCGAAAATCAGCGACGGTCAAAGGCAGCGTGTAATGCTTGCACGCGCGGTATGTCAGGATACGGATATTATTATTCTGGATGAACCGACTTCATTTTTGGATATAAAATACAAGCTTGAATTTGTATCGATAATCAAAAAGCTTACGAAAGAGAAAAATCTCACGGTAATAATGTCGCTTCACGAACTGGAAATCGCGAAGAAAATCTCAGACAAAATCGTCTGTGTAAAGGGCGATCGGATAGATAAATGCGGAACGCCGGATGAGATTTTTAAGGACGAATATATCAGGGAATTATATGATATCGATGATGCAAAAATGTCTGAGAATATCGATATATTGAAGATATAAAAGATATTGAAAACAGATTGTGATTTATATGAAATTATACAGTTTAAGTGCAGGCATCATTGATTAAATTCAGGGAAGATTATGGCTAAGGTAATTATGGTGCAGGGTACCATGTCGGGAGTAGGAAAGAGCTTTCTCGTTGCGGGACTTTGCAGGATATTCAGACAGGACGGATACAGGGTGGCTCCTTTTAAGTCACAGAATATGGCGCTTAATTCGTACATTACGGATGAAGGGCTTGAGATGGGTCGCGCTCAGGTAATGCAGGCGGAAGCCGCAGGCATTGCTCCGAAAGTCTGCATGAATCCGATACTTTTAAAGCCGACGGATTCGATCGGTTCGCAGGTTATAGTTAACGGCGAGATACTCGGACAGATGAGTGCGAGAGAATATTTTTCTTACAAAAAGAAACTTATTCCATGTATTAAAGATGCGTTCAGGGAACTTGAAAAATATGCGGATATCATTGTGATCGAAGGTGCGGGAAGTCCTGCGGAGATCAATCTTAAAGAAAACGATATCGTAAATATGGGTATGGCAAAGATGGTCGATGCACCCGTTCTTCTTGTCGGTGATATCGACAGAGGCGGCGTATTTGCACAGCTCCTTGGAACCATAATGCTTCTTGAAGAAGATGAAAAAGAGCGTATCACAGGTCTTATCATCAACAAATTCAGAGGTGATAAAACCATACTCGATCCGGGTATCGATATGCTCGAAGATAAAGGAAAGATCCCCGTTGCGGGAGTACTTCCGTACATGAATGTCAGGCTTGAAGATGAAGACAGTTTATCCGAGAGATTCGATAATAAAAAACGCGGCCTTATCGATATAGCGGTAGTTCGTTTCCCGCGTATTTCAAACTTTACGGATTTCAATGTCTTCGAACAGGATCCTAATGTTTCCGTTCGCTATGTATCTTCGGCTTCGGAACTTGAAAATGCCGATATGATCATTTTACCCGGCAGCAAGAATACCATCGGAGATCTTAAATGGATGCGTCAGAACGGAATAGAGGCGATGGTTAAAAAGATGTCCGAAAAAGTACCCGTATTCGGAATTTGCGGCGGATTCCAGATGCTTGGTACATCGATAAGCGATCCCGAAAACATAGAAGAAGGCGGAGAGATAAAAGGCCTTGGTCTTTTAAATATCCAAACCGTATTAAAGAGTGAAAAGACCAGAACGCAAAAGACCGGAAAGATCGATCCGATCGGCGGACTCTTTAAAGTTCTGTCGGGACTTTATTTTGAAGGATATGAGATACATGTCGGAGAGACTGACGGCTCATCGGATGTCATCATCGCTGATGGAACAGGAAATGTTTACGGTACATACGTTCACGGAATATTTGATAAAAAGGAAATCGCCGAAGCTGTGATCAAAACTCTTGCAAAGAAAAAAGGTGTTGAATTAAGCGACGGTGATCTTATGGATTACGCGTCATTTAAAGAAAAAGAATATGACCGGATGGCTGAGATCTTAAGAGAGCATCTGGACATGGAGAAGATATATGGGATGCTCAGGGAAGCAAAAATTTACTGAATACGGTTTTGAAGATTTAAGATCCTTAAAAGTATCAGCTCCCGATGAAGAAGTTCGAAAAAAGGTTAAAGAGATCTGGGATGACATTGCAAAGCCTTTGGACGGACTCGGAGATTTCGAAGAACTATTCTGCAGGATCGGTGCGATAAAAGGAAGCACTGATCTTTGTCTTTCAAAAAAGGCACTTGTGATAATGTGTTCCGATAACGGTATAGTAAGAGAGGGCGTAAGCCAGAGCGATTCTTCGGTAACTTTATCCGTTTTAAAGAACATGGTAAGAGGAAGATCTTCCGTAGCCGTGATGGCTGAGAAAAACGGTATCGACGTATTTGTTTATGATGTCGGTGTAGACAGTGATGATATTCCCAAAGGATGTATAGACAGAAAAATTGATCACGGAACGAAAGATTTTTATATCGAACCTGCTATGAGCAGGGAAGAGACGATCAAAGCGATAAATGTCGGGATCGGAGCCGTAAAAGAATGTAAAGATAACGGTTACGATATGATCTTAACCGGCGAGATGGGTATCGGAAATACAACGACGAGTTCGGCGGTTAGTGCCTCTCTTTTGGGAAGGATAAAAGAACTCGGAAAAGATAAAAAAGGCAATGAATTAAAAGAGATTTCAAACATAGATCTGCTTGCAGAAAAGATCACGGGAAGAGGCGCGGGTCTCGACGATAAGAAACTTGAAAACAAGAAAAAGATCATTAAGGAAGCGATAAAAAAATATTCACTTCTAAATGCAGATCCCTTAACCGTTCTTTCAAGCGTGGGAGGTTTTGATATAGCGGCTCTGACAGGTGTATGCATAGGCGGTGCATTATTTGATATTCCGATAATCCTCGACGGAGTGATCACACTGACTGCCGCATTTACTGCAGAAGAATTATTCCCGGGAGTAAAGGATTATCTTATCCTCTCACACAAGGGAAAAGAACCCGCATCGGAAATGATAGCAGAACGACTTCAAATGAAAGCCGTTATAGATGCAGATATGGCACTCGGCGAAGGAACGGGTGCGGTAATGATGATGTCACTTCTTGAAGACGCACTTTCGGTCTATAAAAACGCTTCAAGATTTTCGGATATAGAAGTAGATAATTACTTAAGGAATTAAAAAATGCTTACTTTGGTTTACGGCGGAAGCGCCAGCGGAAAATCACAGATCGCGGAAGATATCATCTGTAAGATCAGTGAAGGAAAAAACAAATATTATATCGCTACGATGAAAGTCGGTGACGACGAAGAAAATATCGAGAGAGTCGAGAAGCACAGAAATCAGAGAAAAGACAAAGGTTTTGTGACGATCGAATGTCCGCATGACATCGAGAATGCGATCAAAGAGATGACATCCGATAAGAATGCTCTTCTTGAATGTGTATCAAATCTTGTTGCAAACGAGATGTTTTTCGGCGGCGAGATAAAAGAAATGGAAGATACCGTAAACAAAGTTAAGGACGGTATTAAAACCCTGGCAGAGAATTCGGATAATCTTGTGATCGTAACCAATAACGTGTTTGAATCGGGTTCCGATTACGATCCGATAACTCTTTCTTACATGGAGGCACTCGGAAGAGTAAACAGGGAACTTTTCAATATGGCCGATGAGGTCTACGAAGTTGTTGTGGGCATCAGTATGAGGATCAAATGATGAGATTGATCAGATCATTTTTTATAGCCTTTGCGATGTATTCAAAGATTCCGGTACCGCATACCGAATGGAAGGAAGAAGACATGAAATACGTTTTCATCTTTTTTCCTTTTATAGGTGTTGTGATAGGTGCACTCGTTTTCGGATGGTTTGCGCTTTGCCGTTTCCTTGAAAACATTCCGGATATATGCAGGGTACTTATAACGGCAGCGATCCCTTTGATCATCACGGGCGGGATACATGTCGACGGATTTATGGATACGATGGATGCGTTTCATTCATACCGTGACAGAGAGAAGAAACTGGAGATATTAAAAGATCCGCATATAGGTGCATTTTCCGTGATCATGCTTGCACTGTACGGACTCATTTTCTTAGGCGCGCTCTCTTTCGTAAACGGATTTCAATGTGTGCTGACACTTTGCATCATATTTGTATTATCAAGATGTATAAGCGGATTCTGTGCGGTATCTTTTAAGAGCGCAAAAGAAGGAACGCTTGATCTTTTCTCGAAGAACTCATCAAAGATCCCGGTACAGGTTATCACGCTTCTGGAGGCTTTGGGTTGCGTTGTCGCTATGGCTTTTGTGAATCAGGTCTTTGCGGCAGGCATTACCATAACGCTTATCCTTACGGTTATATATTATTACTTTAAAACGAAAAAAGAATTCGGCGGAGTTACGGGAGATACGGCAGGATATCTTTTGCTCATATGCGAGAGAAATGCACTTCTGGCGCTTTCGATCATAACGGTTATTTTGGGAAGATTGAATTTTTATTTCAGATAAAAACAAGAGAGGGAAAACATGAAACTTATTATTGGCGGGTATGCACAGGGAAAACTTGATTACGCAAAAAAGAAATTCAATGTGGAAGATAAGTATGTATTTGAATGCACACTTCCCACAAAAGAAGAAAACGAAGAATTAAATCCAAACGGAGATGCAAAGATCATTGTGAGCAGTCTTCATAAGTGGATAAGAAAAAGGATCAAAGAAGGCGGAAGACCCGAAGAAGAAATATCTTCTTTCGTTAAAAAAAATCAAAACGCGATCATCATCTGTGATGAGATCGGAAACGGAATCGTTCCCATGGATCCTTTTGAAAGAGTATACAGAGAAAGAACCGGAAGAATACTTGTTAATCTGGCTGCCGAAGCTTTGGAAGTGGAGAGAGTCGTATGCGGAATCCCTCAGAAGATAAAATAAAGATCGTATTGATACGTCACGGTGCTACGGCGACAAACCGCGATAAAAGATACTGCGGAAAAAGAAGTGATGAGGGTCTGTCCGAAGAAGGCATCAAAGTGCTGAATGAAATGAAGGAAAAGAATGCTTATCCTTCGGCGTCGTTCCTTTTTGTGAGCCCCAAGAAAAGGGCGAAAAGCACTGCGAAGATAATATATCCTGAACTGGAACAAAACATTATCGAAGAATTTGATGAGATCGATTTCGGAGATTTTGAAGGAAAGAATTATGAAGATCTGAAAGACGATCCCGAGTATCAGAGCTGGATAGATTCAAACGGCGAAAATGCTTTTCCACACGGCGAGAGCAAGAATGAATACTGCAAAAGAGCAGCCGGAGGTTTTTTAAAAGCAATGGATATCTTTTCAAAAAGAGCAGTCGAAAATGCTGACGATCTAACAAAAGATCCGAGAAGATTCGCGGATATCGCTATAGTTGCACACGGCGGAACGATAATGGCTTTATTAAGTACTTTTGCGGGGATGAATTATTATAACTGCATGGTATCAAATGCCAAAGGATATATTGTCGAAATTGCCCCCGGATATCCGGATTCAATGAAGGTAACAGGGATAATAGAGTAGTATTAAATGAGTTTAATAAAGACGATTCTTGAATTTCATATGACCGCTCTTGTCGCGGGATTTTTTTTCGATCTTCTGATCGGTGATCCGCACTGGCTTTATCATCCCGTAAGGATAATTGGGCTTCTCATATCGTTTCTTGAAAAGATCTTTTTAAAAGAAGAAAAAAACGATAAAAAGAAATTTGTTTACGGAATAATTACTGTGATCATCGTACTTGCCGCAACGTTTATCGTGACATCGGTTCTGATCGCAGGTTCGTATTTGATAAACATATATCTGGGTCTTGCGGTTGAAGCAATCCTTACCTACTTTATCCTTGCCACAAAGAGCTTAAAATATGAGAGCATGAAAGTGTATAAAGCACTTAAATGTTCATCGCTTGAAGAAGGAAGAAAAGCGGTATCGATGATAGTCGGAAGAGATACCGAAAACCTTACTGAAGAAGGTGTTATAAAAGCAGCGGTTGAAACCGTTGCGGAAAACACATCCGACGGTGTGATAGCACCGATGATCTTTACTGCTTTAGGCGGACCCGTTCTCGGTTTTTTATCTAAGGCGGTCAACACGATGGACTCGATGATCGGATACAAAAACGGGAAGTATATGTACTTTGGAAGAGCGGCCGCAAAACTTGATGATATCGTAAACTTTTTACCTTCAAGGATAAGTGCATATTTAATGATCCTTGCCACGGCTCTCGGGGGAAAAGAATTCTCGGCAAAGAAAGCGAGGGAGATCTTTAAGAGAGACAGATTCAATCATGCGAGCCCCAATTCCGCACAGACAGAATCTGTATGTGCGGGTGCTTTGCAGGTACGACTTGCGGGCGATGCATCTTACTTTGGAAAGATAGTAAAGAAACCTTTTATAGGTGATGATATAAGAAGCATAGAAAGAGAAGATATAAAAAGAGCATGCAGGCTTATGTATATCTCCGCTTTTTTATGCATGGTCATATGTGCGATGCTTCTTTTAGGTGTGTGGGAGATCAGTTTATTCTTACTGTGATCCGTTAAAAATATTTAAGAGGTAAATATGCCCGGTTCGATTCACGGCGGAGACGTGTATTCTCAAAAAATTAATACAGATTATTCCGTAAGCGTCAATCCCTTAGGTACTCCGAAAAGTGTGCTCGATGCGATCTCGGGAGCCGTAAAAAATATAAACCGTTATCCCGATTACAACAACACGAAAGCTCTTGATGCTTTATCCGAATATCACGGGATAAACAAAGATAACATTCTTCTTGGTAACGGTTCATCAGAACTTTTTATGGCCGTTGCAAGAGCGTTTGAAAGTAAGAAAGTCCTGCTTCCGATCCCGTCATTTTCAGGTTATCGGTATGCTCTCGATTCTTACGAAAATTCGATCGAATATATCGATATGCTTTTTGAAGAAGACAGGATCATACCGGATGAAAAGATCCTTGCTCTTATAAAAGATGCTGACATGTTCATCCTCGGAAATCCGAACAATCCGACAGGAAAACTTATCGATAAAGATCTGCTTAAGAAAATAGCTGATGAATGCGAAGAAAAGGATACGATATTTGTTCTGGACGAGTGCTTTATAGACTTTTGCGAAGGCGGTAATTCCTTAATAAACGAATTCGAAAATTATAAAAATCTTCTGATCATCCGTTCTTTTACAAAGAATTATGCGATACCGGGTGTAAGGGTCGGCTACCTTGTCTGCAGTGATAAGGAAAAAATTAAAAAGATAAAAAAGCAGATACCCGAATGGAATATTTCGTCATTTGCATCTGAAGCCGCAGTAGCATGCTGCAGGGAAAAAGATTTTCTTAAAGATACTTTGGAATATACAAAGTCCGAAAGAGAAAGACTTAAAAAAGAACTTGAAAATCTTGGCATAAAAGTATACGAAAGCGATTCGAACTTCATGCTCTTAAAAGCAGATGAAAAACTCGCTGAAGGTTTGCTGAAAAAGAACATACTCATAAGAAACTGCTCTAACTTTAAAGGTCTGACAAATGAACATTACCGTATCGCGATAAAGAGCAGAGAAGAAGATGACTGCCTTATAGAAGCGATAAAAGGATTAAGAGCGAAAGACGAATAACGGGAAAAGCAATGAACGAAATATTACTTGATAAGATCGAAAGACTTCTTCCTTCGGAGATAGAAAAAAGAAGTTTTGAGATCATAGGAGAAGAATTAAACAATAAGGGTATTGTGCTTGATAAGGAAAAAGAAAGCGTTATAAAAAGAGCGATCCATACGAGCGCGGATTTTGATTATGCTTTTACATTAAAGTTTTCGGATGATGCGGTAAAAAAAGCATACGAACTTATTAAGAACGGCGCTGATATCGTAACCGATACCAACATGGCGATGTCCGGCATCAACAAGAAGATACTCGCAAAGTACGGCGGAAGCGTGCATTGTTTTATGGCGGATGAGGATGTGGCCAAAGAGGCAGAAGAAAAAGGCGTAACAAGAGCCTATATAAGCATGCAGAAAGCCGCAAGGATAGGAAAGCCTCTGATATTTGCGATAGGCAATGCACCTACCGCTCTTGTAAGTCTTTATGAGATGTATGAGAGTAAAGAATTCAGACCGGATTTTGTTATAGGTGTTCCTGTCGGTTTTGTTAACGTTGAAGTTTCCAAGGAACTGATAATGAATACGGATATCCCCTACATCATCAATGAGGGAAGAAAAGGCGGAAGCAATATCGCGGCTGCGATATGTAACGCACTTCTTTATAACATAGAGTAAAAATATGAGATACGGATTTACGACCGGAAGCTGTGCAGCGGCCGCTTCAAAGGCAGCGATATACATGCTTCTAACGGGAAAAGAAAAAAACAGCATAACGATAGATACGCCGAAAGGTTTAAGTTACACCGCGGAGATCCTGGACATTAAAAGAAGCGAAAACGAAGTTTCCTGTGCGGTAAGAAAAGACGGCGGAGACGACCCGGATGTTACAAGCGGTGCACTTATCTGTTCGACGGTTTCACTGACCGGCACGTCCTCAAAAGCGGCCGCAGGGGATGCAGAGGACGGCAGCACTAAAGTAAATGACTACACCGTTATCATAGACGGCGGGATCGGTGTTGGCAGAGTCACAAAGCCGGGACTGGATCAGAAGGTCGGAGAAGCAGCGATTAACAGCGTACCCAGACAGATGATAGAAAAAGAAGTAAGGGATGTCTGTGATCTTTTTGATATCAAAGAGAATGTAAAGGTAGTTATTTCCGTACCCGAAGGCGAAGAGATCGCAAAGAAGACTTTTAATTCGAGACTCGGGATTGAGGGCGGTATATCGATCATCGGAACGAGCGGAATAGTCGAACCGATGAGTACTCAGGCAATTCTTGATACGATCAAAGTCGAACTCAATCAGAGGAAAGCACTCGGATTTGATTATGTTGCGATATCACCCGGTAATTACGGACTCGACTTTATGAGAGACACTTACGGGTATGATCTTGATAAAAGCGTTAAATGCAGTAACTTTATCGGTAAGACTATCGATATGGCAAAAGAATCAGGCTTTAAAGAGATACTTCTCGTGGGCCATATAGGAAAGCTCATAAAGGTCGCCGGCGGGATCATGAATACACATTCCAAAGAAGCCGACTGCCGTATGGAGATAATGTCCGCGATAGCGATAAAGCATTATACTCCTGAGGATACGGTAAGAAAGATCCTGGACTGCGTGACCACCGAAGAAGCCGCCAAGCTTTTGAAAGAGTGCGGCAAATGCGACGAAGTAATGAATGAGGCAGCAGTCAGGGTATGCGAGAATCTAAATAAAAGATCGGGAGGAAGTATAAACGTGGAATGCGTTCTCTTTTCGAAGGAACTGGGCGAACTTGCAAAGAGCGATAATGCAAAAAGCCTAATAGAAAAGATGAATTCCGAGGGATAGTGTCCAATTCGCACAAAAATAATATTTTCCGTTGACTTGAATAAAGGCATGCGTTAAAGTAATTCAGGTATTTTGTTTACAGTAGGAGTTGTAATAAATGAAACAGGACAAAATTAAACCGATGCTCTTTAGCGTCTTAAAGAACTACAGCGGAAAGAAGTTTATAAATGATGTAGTGGCAGGCGTAATTGTAGCGATTATCGCACTGCCACTTTCCATTGCTCTTGCACTTGCTTCGGGTGTAGGTCCCGAACAGGGTATTTATACCGCGATCGTTGCGGGATTTCTGATCTCGTTCTTCGGCGGAAGCCGTGTTCAGATCGCGGGCCCCACAGCGGCATTTGCAACCATCGTTGCAGGTATCGTCGCAACGAAAGGAATGGACGGTCTGGTAATAGCGACCATCATCGCAGGTATCATCCTTATCCTGATGGGCGTGTTCAGACTCGGTGCACTTATCAAATACATTCCTTATACGATCACAACGGGATTTACGGCAGGTATCGCCGTAACGATCCTTATCGGTCAGATAAAAGACTTCGGAGGCCTTACATATCCCGAAGGAACGGTTACGATCGAAACAATGGATAAGATCAAAGCGATCATATCCAATATAACAACAGTTAATTATCAGGCTTTGATAGTCGGCGGCGTCAGTCTTGCCATCCTTATCATATGGCCTTTTATCTCGGAAAAGATCCCCGGATCGCTTATCGCAGTTATCGTCGGTATCTTAATGGTTAAGCTCTTAAAGATGGACGTTAACACCATCGGAGATCTTTATACTATAAGCAACAAGCTTCCGGGATTCCATTTCCCCGCTATCACTTCAGAGTCGGTAATATCAATGGTACCGGACGGATTTACGATCGCGATCCTTGCTGCCATCGAATCGCTTTTATCATGCGTGGTCGCAGACAGTATGATCAACTCGCATCACCGTTCCAATATGGAACTTATCGCACAGGGTATCGGTAATATCGGTTCCGCACTTTTCGGAGGTATTCCCGCTACAGGCGCTATCGCAAGAACAGCAGCAAACATCAAAAACGGCGGAAGATCACCCATCGCAGGTATCGTTCACTCGATAGTCCTCGTACTGGTACTTGTGCTTCTTATGCCTTATGCGGCACTTATCCCCATGCCTACGATCGCAGCCATCCTTTTCATGGTCGCTTACAATATGTGCCAGTGGAGAACATTCGTACATCTTTGCAAGACTGCTCCAAAGAGCGATATTCTGGTTCTTGTAGTAACATTTGTTCTTACCGTGGCATTTGACCTTGTTGTCGCTATCGAGATCGGTATGCTCATCGCATGCGTGCTCTTTATGAAGAAGATGAGCGATGTATCGAGCGTTCAGGGCTGGAAATACTACGATCCCGAAGAGGATCCCGACGGATTGGATCTTAAGAAAGTTCCCAAGCATGTCCGTGTATATGAGATCACAGGCCCCATGTTCTTCGGTGATGCCGATCAGCTTGCGGGAGTTTCGTTTAAGGATTTCACAAAGGTTATCATCATAAGAATGCGTGGCGTACCCGCTATCGATGCTACGGCTATGCATTCGCTTGAACAGCTCCTCGACAGATGCGAAAAAGAGGGTATCAAACTCGTATTGTCCCATGTAAACGAGCAGCCCTACAAGACCATGGAAAAGAGCGGTTTTGTTGAGAGGATCGGTAAGGACAACTTCAGACCTCATATCGACGATGCGCTCGAATGGGCTTCAAAGCTTGAGTAGAAAGAACGGTAGAATATGAAAAAAGTTTTTGCTTTTTTTAAAAAAGAGATAATGCTGACGGTGGCTGTTTTGGCCGCCGTCGTTTCTTTGTTTATAACACCTCCGACAAAGGCCTTAATAAAAGAGATCGACTGGCATACGCTCGGAACTCTCTTTATGATGCTTTGCGTACTTGAAGGTTTTAAGCAGGAAAACATCTTTGAACCCGTCATCAATTTCAGCAGGAAATTCAAGAGCATGACGACACTTTCTTTATTCCTTATCTTCGGTGTTTTCTTCTGCTCGATGTTTGTTACAAACGATGTGTCTCTGATCATCTTTGTTCCGCTTACGATCCTTTTGTTTAAAAAAGGAGACAAGGAAAAATACATCCTTCCCGTTATCTCGATGGAAAATATCGCGGCTATCAGAGGCTCACTCTTAATGCCTTTCGGAAGCCCTCAGAATCTTTTCCTTTTCGGACAGTCAAAGACGAGTGTATGGAATTTCATGCTCCATATGTCACCGTTATGCGTAGGCTCTGCGATCCTTCTTATAATCTTTGTGCTTGTTTTATACAGAAAGGATCTTAAAGAAGAATTCAATACCGAACTTAAGGAAGACGACCTTGCAAAGCTTGAAAAGAACGGCGACAGGAAAGAGAGCGCAAAACAGATAAAGATAAGAAAGACAGCTTACCTTTCGCTTTTTGCCATGATCATCCTGACGATCGTAACAAGAACAAAATTCTGGCCCGTTGCAGTGGGTATTGTTATAGTCGTTATCGCGATCGTAAACATAAAGCTTTTCACACAGGTCGATTACGTACTTATATTCACATTCCTCTGTTTCTTTGTATTCTCATCCTCGATAGCTTCAAACCCGGGAATATCGGGAGTTTTACAGAAAGCAGTTGCGGGAAACGAATACTGGTGGGCTCTTGGATTAAGCCAGATTATATCCAATGTACCCGCGTCGATAGTTTTATATCCGTTTACAGAGAACTTTGCGGGCCTTATATACGGACTCGATACTGCGGGCCTCTGTTCACTCATCGGATCGCTCGCATCCGTTATCAATTACAGGATCTATGTAAGGGAATATCCTTCGAACGGCTTCAAGTTCATCAAGACTTTTACGCTTGTAAGCTGGGCATTCTTTATCATTGTCGTTATACCCGGATTCTTCTTAAGTAAGTGGAATTTCTTTTAAATGATGATATTTTGCGAAAGATATTGTAAAATAGATGGGTACAGTTATAAGAAAATAACCTAAGGGGGTATAAAAATGCAGAGAGTAGAAAAGTTTTTAAAAGAAGCAGGCACATATTATCTTGCAACAGTTGAAGGCGATCAGCCCAGAGTAAGACCTTTCGGAACCGTTAATATCTTTGACGGAAAGCTTTATATCCAGACAGGAAAGGTTAAAGAAGTATCAAAGCAGATCCATGCCAATCCCAAGGTTGAGATATGTGCTTTCAAGGACGGTGCATGGTTAAGAGTTGCCGGAGAACTTGCTGAAGACGACAGAAGAGAAGCAAAGCAGTCAATGCTCGATGCTTATCCTTCATTACAGGGTATGTATTCCGCAGATGACGGAAATACCGAAGTATTCTATTTTAAGAGTGCAAAAGCAACTTTCAGCTCATTTATGGGCGCACCTGAAACGGTAGAGTTTTAATAATAACACTTGAAATATTGAAAAAAGGTGTTAACATAGCAAGAAAAGTTTATATCCAGGAGGAAAAATGAGATGAGAACAAAGATCAGAGAGCTGTTTGGAAAAACATCCGAATATGCTTCAAAAGAAGTAACCGTATGTGCATGGGTACGTACCAACAGAGCACAGTCACAGTTTGGATTTCTTAATGTGAATGACGGTTCTTTCTTTGAGAATTTACAGGTGGTTTACGAGCAGAATCTTTCTAATTTTGAAGACATCTCTAAAATAGGCGTCGGAGCGAGTGTAAAGGTAGTGGGAACACTTGTACTTACACCCGAGAACAAACAGCCTTTTGAAATAAAAGCATCAAGCGTGGAACTTCTGGGAGACTGTCCCGAGGATTATCCCATTCAGCCCAAGCGTCATACCAGAGAATATTTGAGAACGGTGGCACATCTTCGTCCCCGTACAAATCTTTTCTCGGCAGTATTCAGAGTAAGAAGTGTTGCGGCTATGGCTATCCACAGCTACTTCCAGGAGAGAGGATATCTTTATGTACATACTCCTCTTATCACATGCGCTGACTGCGAAGGTTCCGATCAGATGTTTAAGATCACTACTCTTAACATGAACAACCTTCCTCTTACGGATGACGGAAAAGTGGATTTTAACAAGGACCTTTTCGGAAAACAGGCATTTATCACAGGTTCCGGACAGCTTCAGGGCGAGACATTCGCCATGGCTTTCGGTGATATCTATACATTCGGCCCCACATTCAGAACAGAGAATTCAAACACACAGACACATGCAAATGAATTCTGGATGATCGAGCCCGAGATGGCATTCTGCGATCTTGAAGGACTTATGGATATCGAAGAGGAAATGCTTAAGTATGTTGTTAAATACGTAGTTGAAAAATGTCCCGAAGAGATCAATTTCTGCGATCAGTTCGTATCAAAGGGATTAAAGGATAAACTTAACGGTATCATCAATGCCAAATTTACAAGGATCAAACATCATGATGTTATCGATATCTTGAAGAAGGCAGACGTTAAGTGGGAATTTGAGCCCGATTACGGCGAAGATATCGCAAAAGAGCATGAAAAATATATCGTGGATTATTTCCACGGACCTGTATTTGTAACAGACTGGCCTAAGGATATCAAGGCTTACTACATGAAGGTTAACCCCGACAACAAGACTGTTGCCGCAGTAGACCTTCTCGTTCCCCAGGCCGGAGAACTTATGGGCGGAAGCCAGAGAGAAGAGAATCTCGACAAACTCATTGAGAGAATGGATGAGATGGGCGTCGACAAGGAAGGCATCGACTGGTATCTTGACACCAGAAGATACGGCGGCTGCATTCACTCAGGTTTCGGTATGGGATTTGAACGTCTCATTATGTACTTAACAGGCGTTGAAAACATCCGTGACGTAATACCTTATCCCAGAACACCCAGATCCTGCGACTTCTAAGATAATACCTGAATACACTTTGAGAGAATAACGCATAATTTGTGTAAATGTGGGAAACGTTATGAATTTTGATGATTTGTATTCAATGCTGTATTTGGAAGTGAATCTTTTTTCGATCGTTCTTGTGGTGATCATCGCCATCAAGACGATGGGAATGACCAAGATGGTTGCACAGCGAAATTTTATCAGAGGTGCGATCTGTCTTATTGTGTTCTTTGCTTCAGATACGTTTTGGGTACTGATGGAAAACAGGTTCTTTCCGGTTTATTCGGAAATTGCCATTATGGCGAGCAAGAATATTTACTTCCTCTTTACATCGCTTACCTGTTATTCGTGGTTTATCTACTTCGAATATCTTCAGGATTCACCGTTTGTAAAAGACAAGAAAAAGATCCTTATATCCGCTACTTTTGTTTTCATTCAGTTTGTACTGGTAATTGTAAATCATTTCACCGGGATCCTTTACTATGTTAACGACAAACAGGAGTACTTGAGAGGACCTCTCTTTTTGAGCCTGTATGCATTTTCATATATTTATGTTGCGGTAACATGTACTAGAGCATTCCTCGGCGTATTTGACAAAAAGAAAGAAGAGCAGAGAAAAAAACTTATCAGGCTTGCATCTTTCCCGGTTGCTCCCGCGATAGGCGGAGTGATCCAGTATGCATTTCCGAGACTTCCGCTCGTATGCGTAATGCTTGCACTTTCCGTAATGATACTTTATATCGACTGGCTTACAGAAATGATCTCGGTCGACCCGCTTACAAGGTTAAATAACAGAAAGCAGCTTTTGCACAATTACGAACAGTGGCTTAGGAACAACGAAGATCATACACCGATATATCTTCTGATGATCGATGCGAATCATTTCAAAGAGATCAACGATACCTACGGACATGTAGAAGGCGATGCAGCATTGGTAAGGATAGCTGATGCATTAAGAGCAGCCTGCAAGACATTAAAGAAAAGAGCGACTATCGCAAGATACGGCGGCGATGAATTCGTGGTACTTGCAAGGGCCGAGAACGACAGTATAATAAACGAGTTTATAGAAAACGTTCATTTCCGGCTTGATGAATTAAACAAACAGGCCGGAGCAAAATATGAATTAAAAGTCTGCATCGGAATGGCCAGGACGGATTCCGTTGAAGACCGCCCGATAAAAGAGCTTCTGGCGGCAGCAGACGAGAAATTATACGATCAGAAAAGAACAAGATAAAAGGACCCGGAGAATTAACTCCGGGTTCTTTATAGGAAAAAGAAAAATAAGGGGGTCTAATTGAACGCAACAGAGGTTTAACGGTTTTAATAAATCACTATAATAAAGTTATACAGAGATGAAGGACAACATCTCCCAAAAGCAAACTCATTTACATGAGCAGCTATTTAAAGTACCTACCTCTTTCGATGAAAAAAGATACCCGATGCATGAAGCATCGGGTATTCTTTTGTTAAAGAGAGATAAGACTATCTTTTTTGAATCGGTATGTCGTGATATAATCAATATAGTTTTTGTGAAAACGTAATTTAAGATCTATAAAAGGAGATAAATAATGGAATCCATCAGACAGGAAGCGATAGCCGTTATCGACGAGATCCTTGAAAAGACAAATATAGTCGAGAAAGATATTGTGATAATCGGCTGTTCATCGAGCGAGATAATCGGCAACACAATGGGAACGAGCAAAGACGGAGAGACCGATTCGGTCGTAAACGAATTATATGAAGTCGTTGCACCCCGCGTTGCAGCAAAAGGAGCTTTTCTTGCGGTTCAGTGCTGCGAGCATTTAAACAGAGCCGTTGTTTTAGACAGAGAAGCTGCGATCCAATACGGATTCGATATCGTAAACGTTGTTCCCCAGATCCATGCAGGCGGCGCATTTGCTGTAAAGCATTTTAAGAATCTTGAGAATCCTGTTGTGGTAGAGGATATTAAGCAGAAAGCTTTGGTCGGAATAGATATCGGCGGTGTAATGATCGGAATGCATATCCGTCCCGTAGCAGTTCCCCTTCACCTTGAAAATAAGCAGATAGGCATGGCAAGGGTTTCTGCAGGAAGACACAGACCCAAATACATCGGCGGACAGAGAGCGGTATACGATCCTAATCTTATGTAAACCAATTGTATTTTGACACAGATTGTGCGGTTTGGTTTACATAATACAAAAAGGATCCGGAACAAAAATTCAGAACAAAATAAATGAAGCGAAACCTAGGGGATGGTTTCGCTTCTTGGGTGTTAGGAAGATTCGAATCTGCCTAAATATAGGGGTAAATGAAAAATTTAGGCTGTGGATAATGCATTAAATACATGCATCATCAAATCTTTGAATACAACGAAAGTATAGTACCAAGTAGAAAATTAAACTTCTTGTTTTTTGTACTTTGATTTATCATTTTTTGATTTTTGAAGGTGGACAGAATGTATTATTTGATCGAGAACACATTAAAAGAATGCAGCAGGAAAGACTGCCACTCGGGAAAAAGCCAGTATGTAGCGGTACTTACACCTGAAGAGTGGACAAACGAAAAAGAAGATTTTGAGATGGGTATCGATGTGGATTTTGATACTCTCGATATCTATACCACAAAAGCTGAAGTAAACTATGATTCGATAACGGGTACCTTTTCCCTGCCCGACAGAAAGAATATGTCCGGCGATTACAGGGATTTTGCTTTTGCACTCGATGAAAAAGGCATAGTGTTTATCGATCCTGCTGACAATGTGAAAAAACTCATTAAGAGGATAACAGAGACAAAGAAGTGGAGAATGCCGAGTCTTGAGAGATTTATATATGATTTCCTCGAACAGATAATTCACGAAGATCTGCCTCTTCTTGAAAAATACGAGAGCGAACTCGATGCCATAGACAAGGACGTGGAAAAAGACAATAATCCCGATATGGACAGAGTGAACGATATAAGATGCGACCTTCGTGATTTCAGAGTCCATTACGATCATCTTATAGATCTTGCTCAGGAACTTGAAGAGAACGAGAATGATTTCTTTAAGGATGAGAACATCAGATTCTTCAGACTTTTTTCGAACAGGGTTTCAAGACTTCTTGATATAGTAAATTCCCTTCTCGATTATACGGCTCAGATAAGAGATACGAATGAAGCGAGACTGGATGTAAAGCAGAACAGGATAATGACCGTTCTGACCGTTGTTACGACGATCTTCATGCCGTTGACTCTAATAGTCGGCTGGTACGGAATGAACTTTAAATACATGCCTGAGCTCGATCAGGTATGGGGTTATCCGGCTGTTATAATAGTTAGTGTGGTAATAGTGATCGCCAGTCTTATTTTCTTTAAATTTAAAAAATGGCTTTAGGCTTTTGGGGTTTGCGGGGGCAAAACAATGTTAAACAAAAATGCAGCAAAAAAAATATTAAGTGCTTTCCTAAGTCTTATGACGATCGCGGTAATGACTGCCGGATGTCAGAAGAGCAATGAAGAGCAGAATAACGAAGAACTTATTATAGGTTTCAGCCAGATCGGTTCGGAAAGTGCCTGGAGAATAGGAAATACCAAAGACATAGAGGAGCAGGCTCAGAACTACGGTGTCAATCTGATGCTTGAGAATGCCAATCAGAAACAGGAGAACCAGATCGCGGCCATAAGACGTTTTATCGCGTACAAGGTGGATGTTATCGCTTTCTCACCCATCGTTGAAGACGGATGGGACAATGTGCTTACCGAAGCAAAAGACGCCGGTATACCCGTTATCCTTGTCGACAGAGACATAAGCACCGACAAAGAAGATCTGACCACATGTCTTATCGGTGCCGATTTTTATAAAGAAGGCGTTATGGCCGGAGAATATCTTATAAGAAAAGCTGATGCTCTCGGACTCGATCACGTTAATATCGTTGAGATAACGGGAACTGAGAATTCTACTCCCATGAGACAGCGTCAGGCGGGCTTTGCCGATGCGATAGCAAACGATGACAGGATGACTATCCTTGAGAGCATAGACGGTGATTTCTTAACAAGCCGCGGTGCGGAATGCATGAGATATCTTCTTGAGACCTACGGCGATGATATCGATGTTGTATACAGCCATAACGACGAGATGACGCTCGGCGCTCTTCCCGAAATAGAAAAAGCGGGATTTGCTCCGGGAAAAGATATCATAATCATATCCATCGACGGCGGACAGGAAGCCATAGATGTATTGAAAGAAGGAAAGATAAACTGCGTGGTCGAATGTACTCCCAAGCTCGGTAAAGAACTCATGGAGACTGCGATCAAATTAAAAGCAGGCGAACAGGTGGATCCTCTTATACATCCTATAGAGCAGGTATTTTCCGATGAAATGAACCCTGAAGATATTGCACCGAGAGGCTATTGAGGATAAATAATGGAACGTGCCAATAAAGAAAAAAGCATACTCGGGCGAATCAACGATCTAAGCCACAGACTGGTTCTGATGCTCGTTTTTCCCATCATCATAAGTTTGGTGCTGATGCTTTTTTATGCATATAAATATCACAGTTCTATAAAGAGAATGGAAACGATCGCCAATCTCAAGACGGTCGTTGCCGAGGATATACCCGGAGCAGCCTGGAATATCGTAAGCGGCAGGGAGAGTTTTGCCGAGAGTAAGATCTACGTTATGATAAAGGATGTAGACGATACGATCGAAAGGATATCCGAGCAGACGAGTGAAGAGAACAGACTGTCTTTAATGGTTGCCGGACGTACGATGGAGACGCTTGAAAACTATGTTGACCGTATAAGGGACAATATATACGATCAGGTGCCCGTAGTCGAAAACGAGGCCGTACTGGTCGAAGTCAGAGACGTAGCCGCACTTGTTGACAGTATGTTAAACGAATACATCGCGCAGGAGATCGAATCGAGTGCAAAGATGAGTGTAAGCCTTTTACTTGTCATCATCATTACGGCAGCAGCGGAAGTACTGATAGTTATCGCGGCTTTGTGGGTCAGAAACAGATCGGTTAAAAGAACCGCACTTTTTGTAAGACAGCCCATCGAGAGACTCGAGGAAGTAACGGCTCTTCTTGCAGAGGGAACACTCGATGCGAGACTTACGGATACCGATGTAACGGAATTAAGAAACCTTACCAAGCAGGTTAATACCATGGCGGACGATCTGGAAGCCATGATGAAAAAGAGCGAGCTTGACGCAAAGAGATTAAGGAAAGCGGAGCTTAGAACACTTCAGGCTCAGATCAACCCGCATTTCCTTTACAATACTCTCGATGCGATCGTATGGAAGGCAGAGGCCGGAGAAAAGGATGAAGTCATTCAGCTTACAAGTGCTTTAAGCGACTTCTTCAGGATCTCGTTATCATCAGGTGCCGACTGGATCCCGATCGAACAGGAGAAAAAACATATCGAAGGTTATCTTAAGATACAGCAGACAAGATACCGCGATATCATGAAATACGAGATAGATATACCCGATGAGATCGGTGAGTATCACATATTGAAACTTTTACTTCAGCCCCTGGTCGAAAATGCGCTTTACCACGGCATTAAGATCAAAAGAGGCGGCGGTACGATCAAAGTATCTGGAAGAGAAGAAAACGGTTATCTTGTTTTCTCCGTAAAAGATACCGGATCGGGTATGACGAAAGAACAGCTTCGCGATCTTAACGAGCGAATGAAAAAAGGCCAGCCTACTGTCAGCGAAGGCGGCAGCGGCGGTTTCGGACTTGTAAACGTAAATATGCGTATCCGTCTTTACTATAACTTAACGGACGGTTTGGAAATAGAAAGTAATTCCGAGGGTACAACGGTAAGCTTCAGGGTACCCTGCAGAACGAAAGAGGAGATATTCGAACATGAAAGTGTTTCTGGTTGATGATGAAATAGTTATAAGAGAAGGGGTGAGAGAATCTTTCCCCTGGGATGAAACACCTTATACACTTGTAGGAGAGGCACCCGACGGTGAGATGGCTCTTCCCATTATCCGTGACACAAATCCGGATATCGTTATCACAGACATCAAGATGCCTTTCATGGACGGTCTGGAACTCTGCCGTATCTTACGCGGCCAGATGCCCTGGATCGGGATCATTGTCTTAAGCGGTTACGATGAGTTCGAATATGCCCGTCAGTGCATTAAACTCGGAGTGCGCGAATATCTTTTAAAACCAATTAATTCAACAGATCTTAAAGAAGCTCTGGACAAAGTCAGCGCTCAGTTAAAAGAAGAAAGAAAGAGCCTCGAACATGCTGCGAGTTTAAGAGCGAGAATGGAAAACGACGGCAAGTTCGTCAAGGAAAAATTAATAGGTTCTCTTTTTACGGATGAAGCGGTCGAAGAGGATGCCCGCAATGTACTTAAAGAATTAAGTTCCATGGGAAGTCCTGTCGATGCACCTTTTTATGTGGTTGTGGATGCTGCTTTTAACCCTACCGGAACAGGTCAGGAGGCAGCAGTTGTTTTGGCGGAAAGCAGTGGGGGCATCGTACATGTTTCCGCGGGAAGAACAGGCACAAGACTGCTTGTTTTAGGTGAGAGTGCGGAAGATGCGGAAGAGAGAGCATACGCCTTTTCGACATCACTCGTTCAGGAACTTGAGCGTGTGGGTTGCGATACCATACGTGTCGGTATCGGTGAGATCGTTGACGCTCCCGAAAAGATCCTTCACAGTTTCAAGACGGCCAGACATATCCGCCATCTTCTGGTTGAAAGAAAAGAAGAACAGGCGATCATCCTCGGTGTACGCGAAATGGGTGATGTAGCCGATGAAAAAGTACCTTCGATAATAAGCGAAGCAAAATTATACATGTCTCAAAATTATTCCAATCCGAATCTGATGCTTCAGGATGTTGCGAAAGAAGTGAATATGAGCAAGAGCAGATTTTCTACTGTTTTTTCGCAGACAACCGGTCAGTCGTTTACGGAATATCTTATATATCTGAGGCTTAACAAAGCCAAAGAACTTCTAAGGACCACTTCTATCAAGAGTTCTCAGATCGCACACGATACGGGGTATAATGATTCCCATTATTTTTCTTATATCTTTAAGAAAAATACCGGACTTACACCCTCGGAGTATCGTTCGCAGTATCAAAATCAACCTGAATAAAATCAAAATTAACCTTTTTCCAAAAAAGGGACAAAAATCCGGAATTATTTTCAACCATGTCAAAATCAACCTTGATTTACCTCTAAAGTGTCAGGCGATATCATACTATCAAACAGTCGCAAACGACACAAAAAGGAGGAAAAATTAAGATGATGAAGAAAAAATTTGGATCATTGGTTCTTGCAGCAACACTTGCATCAAGTCTTTTGTTTGCAGCTTGTACTAACGGCGGATCACCCGCTCCCGCAACAAGCACACCTGCACCTGATACAAGCGAACCTGCAGTAGTCGCTGAACCTGCTACTACAACAACAAGTGATGTGATCAAAGTAGGCGTGGTTAACAACCCCCCTTCAGAATCAGGTTATCGTGAAGCTAACGTTAAAGACATGGAAGCAGTTTTCTCCGCAGCTAACGGCTACGAGTTAAAGACAGCTTACAGCTTAAAGAACGACGAGCAGCTCCAGGCAGCTCAGGGCTTCATCACAGAAGGTGTTGATTATCTTCTTATTTCAGCAGCAGAAACAACAGGATGGGACGAAGTTTTGAAGCAGGCTCAGGAAGCCGGAATCAAAGTTTATCTCTTCGACCGTATGATCGATGTAGACGAAAGTCTTTACGAAGCAGCAGTTGTATCTGACATGAGCGCAGAAGGCGACACAGCTGTTCAGTGGTTACTCAGCCAGAACCTTGACGAGTACAACGTAATCCATATCCAGGGTGCTATGGGTTCAGATGCTCAGATCGGACGTACAGGTGCTCTTCAGGCTCAGTTCGATGCAGGCAAGATGAACTGTGTTGTACAGCAGACAGCTACATGGGACGAAGCAGAAGCTAAGAAGATCGTTGAATCCGTTATCAACAGCGGTGACAAGTTCAACGTAATCTACGCAGAGAACGACGGTATGGCTAAAGGTGCTGTAGCTGCTCTCGATGAAGCAGGTATCAAGCACGGTGTAGGTCAGGACGTTATCGTTATGGGCTTTGACTGCAACAAATGGGCTCTCAGAGAACTTAAAGCAGGCAACTGGAACTATGACGGACAGTGCTCACCTTTCCAGGCACAGATCATCAGCGACCTTATCAAAGGCGTTAAGACAACCAGTGACAAGAAGATCATTAACGAAGAAAAGGGATTTGATGCTACTACTATTACAGACAGCGACATCGATACCTATGGTTTAGGCGAATAATAATTTGAACTGACCAGAATGGCGCAGCTGGGTTGTGAAACAATCAGCCCGGGCTGCGCCATAGTTAATCTCAGGAGGATAAGATTATGCAGGATAATGCTTTACTGCAGATGAGAAAAATAAATAAGATTTTCCCCGGAGTTAAAGCATTAAGCGAAGTGGATTTCACCTTGAGAGAAGGTGAGATACATGCACTTATGGGAGAAAACGGGGCCGGAAAATCTACACTCATAAAAGTGCTTACAGGTGTATATCAGATGGATGGCGGTGAGATTACGGTTAACGGAGAAAAGATCGTGATCCATTCACCCCAGGATGCACAGAAACACGGGATCAGCACGGTATATCAGGAGATCACTTTATGTCCCAATCTTACCGTGGCTGAAAATATGTTTATCGGTCGTGAACACAATCCGCTCGTAAATAAAAAAGCACGTGAAAAGAAAGCGGATAAGCTTCTTGAAGAACTCGGAATACCCGCAAGAAGCACGCAGCAGCTCGGAAGCTGCTCACTTGCCGTACAGCAGATGGTAGCTATCGCGCGTGCGGTTGATTCGAGGTGTAAGGTTCTTATTTTGGACGAGCCTACATCTTCACTTGATGATAAAGAAGTAAATATGCTTTTTAAACTCATGAGAGATTTAAAGAGCCAGGGTGTCGGAATAATTTTCGTTACCCATTTCCTTGAACAGGTATATGAGGTCTGCGACCGTATCACCGTTTTAAGAAACGGTGAGCTGGTCGGAGAATATTTAATAGAGGATCTTCCCCAGGTTGAACTTGTAGCCAAGATGATCGGTAAGGAACTCGATGAACTCGGCGCATTAACATATTTTGAGGAAGAGAAAAAAGAAAGCGAAGAAGTATTTTATGAAGCAGCTTCACTTTCTTCAAGCGATGCGCTTCCTTTTGACTTCAAAATCCACAAAGGCGAAGTCAACGGATTTACCGGACTTCTGGGTTCCGGAAGAAGTGAAAGCGTAAGAGCGATCTTCGGTGCGGATAAAGTTACCGGCGGTAAGGTTAAGATCAAGGGAGAAGACGTAAAGATCACTAAACCTCTTGATGCGATGAAGCACGGTATCGGATATCTCGCAGAAGACAGAAAGAGAGACGGTATCATCGCCGAACTCAGTGTTCGCGAAAATATAATCCTCGCACTTCAGGTTATGAAGGGATTCTTTAAACCCATAAGCAGAAGCGAGGCAGAAGCTTTTGCGGATGAGTATATCAAGGTTCTCAATATTAAGACAGCAAGTAAGGATACACCGATCGGTTCGCTTTCGGGCGGTAATCAGCAGAAGGTTATCCTTGCAAGATGGCTCTTAACACATCCCGATTACTTGATACTCGATGAGCCTACAAGAGGTATCGATGTAGGTACAAAACTTGAGATACAGAAACTTGTGCTTAAACTTGCGGAAGAGGGCGTGAGCGTAACATTCATTTCTTCCGAAGTTGAAGAAATGCTTCGTACCTGCAGCCGTCTCATAGTTATGAGAGACAGACATATCGTAGGCGAACTTAAGGGTGCGGATCTTAACCAGACTCAGGTTATGAAGACTATTGCAGGAGGAGAGTCAGAAAATGAAAAGTAAATTCAAAAATTTCTTTAAAGGCGGACTCGGCCAGCTTGCAATCCCCATCATAGCGATCTGTATTCTGGTGATCTTTAATCTTTTCAGAGATCCGTCCTTTTTCAGCATAGCGATACAGCATAACAATGACGGAAACATAGTTCTTTCCGGAAACCTTATCAGTATCATTAACGGTGCCAGCGAACTTGCTATCCTTGCAATGGGCATGACGCTTGTAACCGCAGCCTGCGGCGGACAGGATATTTCGGTCGGCGCAATGGCAGCCATAGCGGGAAGTGCATTTGTAAAAGTTTTAAAATCAACTTCCGTTATCAACGGCGGTACGGTTATAGCAGGTTTCCTTCTTGCATGCGTAGTGGCAATGCTTTTTGCATCATTTAACGGAACACTGGTTTCCGTATTTAAGATACAGCCGATGATCGCAACGCTTATCCTGTACACGTGCGGACGTTCCATAGCATACTGGATAAACGGCGGTGCAACTCCTACCGTAAGCAGTCCGATCATCAATGCTATCGGAAGCTTTATCCCCGGGATCCCCATTCCGACACCGGTACTTATAGTTATTGCCGTAGCGATCCTTTTCAAACTTGTATTCCACTTTACTTCACTTGAACTGTTTACACAGTCGGTGGGTATCAACGGAAGCGCAGCAAGACTTAACGGTATCAATTCTACATTTATCAAACTGTTATCATTCATAATACTCGGCATATGCGTAGCTATCGCGGGAAGTATCGGAGTGAGCCGTCTTGGACTCATCAACCATGAAACACTTCTTCTCGATATCGAAATGGATACGATCCTTGCCGTAGCTATCGGCGGTAACAACTTAGGCGGCGGCAAGTTTAAGATAAGCGGAAGTATCATCGGTGCTTATGTAATCCAGATGCTTACCATCACTCTTTATGCAATGAAGGTTTCATCTACGGATGTTAAAGCTTATAAAGCCATAGTTATCATTATCCTTGTTGTTATCGGTTCACCGGTCATCAAGAGCAAGATCCAGAAACTGATATCCAGGATCAAAGCCCGTAAACAGAATACAATTGCGAAAGGAGCGGTATAACAATGAATAATACTAAAAAATTTCGCAGGGAGCCGCTTACAGATACACAGCTTCTGATGACGATCACGATATGTATTTTCGTAGGAATGTATCTGCTTGCAATGCTGTTGTTCAAGGGTGGATTTTTACATGCACAACAGGTTTTCGATATGTTAAACGACAACGCGAGTCTGATAATCGTTTCGTGCGGTCTGACCATCGTTATGATCGGCGGCGGTATCGACATCAGCGTAGGTGCGGTTACATCACTTGTAGTTATGAGCTGTGTTCTTTACCTTAATAACGGCGGAAACATATTCGGTTCGATCCGTCTGGCTTTGGTTATAGGACTTGCATTCGGCGTAGTACATGGATTCCTGATAAGCTATCTTGAGATCCAGCCGTTTATAGTTACATTGGCAGGAATGTTCTTTGCAAGAGGACTTACAACGATCCTCTCGGTTAATCCCCAGAAAGTCGATCATGACAGTTTTGCGGCACTTCGTGCCATGAAGATCGAAATTCCCTGGCTCGGATATACGGCAAAAAACGGAAATCTTATCCCGGCCCGTATGGAACTCGGTGTAGTCGTTGCGCTTGTCTGCGTATTGCTCGTTTTCATCATGCTGACATTCTTCAGACTCGGAAGAGGATTCTATGCAATGGGCGGAAATCAGCAGAGTGCATTGATGCTTGGTATAAATGTTAAACTGACACGCTTCATAAGCTACGTTTTGAGCGGTCTTTTAAGCGGTATCTCGGGTTATGTGTTTATGATGCATACCGGCGCCGGAAACGCAACAAACGCTGCAGGTATGGAAATGAATGCGATCGCATCTTCCATCATCGGCGGTACACTTCTTACAGGCGGTGTAGGTAATGTTGTAGGTACGCTTTTCGGTACACTTACACTTACCACCATCAAAAAGATCGTTGTTTCCAGCGGACTTAACGATCCCTGGTGGCAGAGCATTACGACCGGGGGTATGTTATGCTTCTTCATTCTCTTACAGAGTGTGGTACTTGCAAGAAGAGCAAAAAAGAAAAAAGCATAATTTGATCATTATAAATTAAACAGGCTTTTGTAATAACAAAAAAGTAAGCAGATAATTGATTATCTGCTTATTTTTTTAGTATAATGTTCACTGATAAAAAAATAACGAGGTAAAAAAATGGAATTTGTAATTTCACATCTTTCTAAAAGTTACGGCAGACATCAGGTATTAAGTGATGTTGATTTTACATTTGAAGAAGGAAAGATCTACGGCCTTCTTGGTCGAAACGGAGCCGGAAAGACCACTCTTTTTAACTGCCTTAATAATGATACCGAGATCAATTCGGGAAAATTCTTTTTTAAGGACGGTGAGAAAGAAGAGGAAGTTCAGGCAGACGATATAGGTTATGTTTTATCAACTCCGACCGTGCCCGATTTTCTTACGGGACGCGAGTTTATCCGATTCTTTATCGATATCCATTCGGATAAGATCAAAGACCCCAAAACCATCGATGAATATATGGATCACGTGAGGATCCCGGAAGACACAAGAGACAGACTTATGAAGGATTATTCTCACGGAACAAAGAATAAAATGCAGATGCTCATCAACATGATAGCGGCACCGCGTCTTATGCTCCTTGACGAGCCGTTAACTTCGCTTGATGTTGTTGTTGCTGAAGAGATGAAGGATATCTTAAGAAGCCAGAAAGACGGAAGGATCCTTATCTTTTCAACTCACCTTCTTGATATCGCACTTGATCTTTGCGATGAAATAGTTCTTCTTAATCACGGAAAACTTGAAGTGGTAGATAAGAACGATCTTGATAACGAAAACTTTAAGACTAAGATAATCGAGGCTCTGAAAGATGCGGACAATTCTTAACTCACTCAGGATAATTCTGAGCATTCGAAATACAATATCGGTAAACGAGATCATTCACGGTATAAGAAGCATTCCGATAATCGGAAAGTATATTCCGGAAACGATCTACGATGTAAAGATAATCAAAATTATCGCTCTGATACTTTCCGTAAGCGGAGAGATACTTAAGGCGTTCTTTTTAAAACTTGCTCTTTTTGTTGTTCTCTTTTTTGCATCGGGCGTTGTAAGTTCTTATGATGATTTTTCACAAAAAGGCGTATTTTTGTACGGCTTCCTGTATGTTTCGCTGGCCGGTGCATTTGTTTACAATGTATTCAAAAATACACCCGAAGCGGATTATGCCGTATTCCATCTCGGAATGGATGCAAAGAAATTTGTGACCGCGCGTTTCTTTTACGATTCTTTTAATGTGGTGCTCGGATATGCGGTATTCGGTATCCCTCTTGCACTTCTTTCGCGTGTGGACTGGTATCTGGCACTTCTTCTGCCTTTGGCCGGTGTTGGATTCAAAGCCGTTCCTCTCGGGATCGAAATGAGTGTATATGCCGCAAAGCAGGCACGCGGAAAAAAGAAAAACAGAAAAGGCGTTCCTGTTTCGGTAGAAGGAAATGTTATAGTCAATTCTCTGGTGATGAGCTTTGTTATAGTCGCAGGCCTTATCCTTGGCGGGTGGCTAACCTATAAAGGTTTGTTTATGCCGGTAACGATCATCTATGTTCTTAAGGCACTGGCTGTATTCCCGGGAATACTTCTTATAAAAAAGTTTCCTTTCGGACTTTATAAGACAGCTCTTTATGCGGAAAAAACCAGGAGTGAGCTTGTAAAGGAAGATGCGAAGAAACAAAGAAACGGTAACGTGAAAGTGGTCATCAATGAGGCGGAAGGAAGCAGATCCAAAGCAAAGGGTTACCGTTATCTTAACGAGCTTTTTATGAAGCGGCATCAAAAGATCTTCTGGAAAAGAGAGATCATAGCGATAATTTCCGTCATTGGAACGATCGCACTCATGTCTTTGTTTTTCCGGTTCGAAATGAGTGAGCTGGATGACGGCACGGAATCGATCGTAAGATTTCTTTTTTCGAAACATCCGGGATTATTCATATTTGCTCTTTTTATCTTAAATACCGGAGCATATATGTCGCATGCGATGTTTGCAAGCTGTGATTCTTCAATGCTTGTATACGGATTTTACAGAACGCCGGATGCATTAAGGAAGATGTTCAGATTAAGGATAATGTCTGTAACAAAGTTTAATCTTATCCCTGCCGTTTTAATGGCGGTCTTTTGTATCGTTACATTGGCTTTTTCGGGCGGTGAGAGGTTTTTTGGAGAATATCTTTTTACGACTCTGACCCTGATCGTTTTCACCGCGTATTTCTCGATAAGAAACGTTACGATTTTTTATCTTTTACAGCCTTATGCAAGCGATTTTGCGATCAAGTCAAAACTGTTTTTGTATCTTAACTTTATACTGGGAACGGTTTTCTTTATACTGATATTTATAAAAATGCCTTCGTGGTTAACATGTGTTTTCGGAATTTTACTCACGGGTGCGTATTTCTTTATCGCGGATAAGCTCGTATATAAGTTTGCGCCGAAGACATTCAGAATAAAATAAAGGGAGAAAATATGAAAAGAACGATTGCTTTTATCATGGCTTTAATGCTTGGAATAATGCCGCTCGTCGGATGCGGGAAAGGGATCGACGGTACATGGGTACTGGTCGAGGAGTACGATGCAAACGGTGTAAAAACAGATGCGGAAGAACTTAAAGAACTCGGTATAGCCGAAACATATGTCATAAGCGGAGATCAGGTTATATATACGCTTGAGATGGATTCGGCAAGCAAGCCTATAGAAATAGAGTTTGTGCTTGAAGAACTTGGAAATAACAAATACAATTTCAATTTATCGGGAGGTCTGAACTTCGCGTCCGTTGAAGTCAAAGGCAATAAAATGACATACGAAGTCGGTGAGGGCGAATATTACAGCAAGATGGTTTTTAAAAGAAAATAGAAAATAAAAAGGATCCGGTCGGATCCTTTTTTGATTCTATAAAAATATCGGAAGCACTTTCTTTTCTATGAATTCGACTCTGTCGAAGATCCTTGGTTTGAAGGTTCCGGTAATACCGACAGAAACATTGCATTCTTTGTTGATATAGATGATATTTCCGCTGTCACCGATGGCTGCGTAAACTTCTCTGTCTTCGTAAGGCTTGTACCAGAGATATCCGTATTCCATGAATCCGAACATCTCACCAAGTTTCTGTGCAGGCTTAAGCATTTCGTTTATCCATTCGGATGAAATGATCTGCTCACCGCAGTATTTTCCTTCATGCAAGACCATATCACCGAGCTTTGCCAGATCTCTTCCCGTTGCACAGAGTCCCCAGCCGGCTGTAACGGTATCCCTGGGATCGGAGTACCATTCGTTTTTTCTCGGACCTTTGTTCATAAAGAAATCGAACTGATCCTCTTTACTGCTGTCACCGTGTATGGTGTGTTCGGGGATCCCCAGGGGAATAAAAAGATTTTTGTTCGCAAAGTCGATACATTTCTCACCTGTTGCGTTTTCGATGATTCCCGATAAGATCTGAATACCCAGTGTAGCATATTTGAATTCGCCTGTTATTCCGGCTTTCCCTCCGAGAAGATCGAGGGCCGCTTTCGTCCAGTCATCCGAAGTACAGACTTTCTTCCAGGGTTCGGACTTATATTTATACGGGGCAGTCATTGTAAGAAGGTGTCGAATCGAAACATCGTATATCGTTTTCTCGCCGCGTTTTACCTCATAGTCGGGGAAAAACTCAAGCACTTTCTGATCAACGTTTCTTATATAACCTTTATCGAGTGCGATTCCCGTAAGCAAAGCCATTACGCCTTTGGTCACGGAATTGACGTTGACGGGTGTATCAGTTTTAAAGCCCCTCCAGGAATCCTCAAAAACGGTAACGCCGTCTTTGATCGCATAAATCTGGCATATATTGCCCGCATTTCCGCTGCTTTCGCCAACAAACCTGTGAAACACTTCTTTGGTCATTTTTATCCTCCTCTTTTGTGTGATTTGGACGTCCTAAAGATAAGGCTAATTGAATTAAAAATTCTTTTCAAGTATTTTTTTTATATAAACAAAAAACATATTTTATGGTATAGTTTTATCTATAGGAATAAATGTATAAAATCGAATAATATAGAGTTTAAGCGAGCGTAAAATTTCTTTTAGACCCGAGGGTGAGACGGGTAGAATTGAGGGGAACATGAAAAAAAGAAAAGAACTCAAAAAAGTATTATTGCTGCAGATCGTTGCATATGTTGCATTGATCATCATTATCATCACTGATATAAATATCGGAATGCAGTCAAACAAGATCAAGAAACTGACTTATTCGTTACTGGCCAAAGAATCGGTTTCGTATGCGAATGAAGTATATAGCTGGTGGAACAGTATCGAAGAAAGAGTAGGCCAGACGGGTCAGGTACTTAAAAACAGTCCGGAATTATCGGATGAGGACGCGCTGGCACTTCTTCTTAAATTAACTGCTGAAGATCCCGATTCCCAGGATATCTATATCGGAAACGGACAGACCAATACATTCCTTGACGGTTCCGGATGGATCCCCGATGATTCGTATGTATTTACTGACAGAGGATGGTATGTCGGTGCTCTTGAAAAGAACGGAGAGATCTATACATCCGAACCTTATGTTGATGCATCCACCGGAAAGACATGTCTTGCATGTGCCGTAGAGATCAGGGACGGCGTGGTATTGAGCAGTGATATCAATTTTGATAAAGTATCGGAAAGACTCAATGATTTTAAGTCGAGTTCCGATGATGCAACTTTCTATATTATCAATAAAGAGACCAAGGACATTCTTGTCAGCAATGCAGACGGCGTTGTCGGAGATAAGGTTAACGAATCTCAGAATCCCGTTATGCAGGGGCTTGATAAAGTATTTGCCGATCTTAATACCTCAAATGCGATAAATGAGGATAAGGTAAAAACAGCCGGTACATCCGCAGGAAAAATGTTATACACCTCGACAGAGATAACAGATACAGCCTGGGTTGTTGTAAGTGCGGTTCCTTATTCGTTTGTGGTTTCAAGTGTTATCAATGCAGTCATTGCAACATTTATCGTTTCGGCTGTTTTACTTGCGATCCTTTCACTTGTTTTGTATTCGGTAATCTCAAGATCGTTAAAACCCGTTTCCAAGGTTACCCAGAGCATTACCGAGATAAGTACGGGTGACTTTACCGTCACACTGGTTCCCAAGGGAAATAACGAGATCACCACATTAAGTGAAAGCTTAAACGAATATATCCAGAAGATGAGAAGCATGCTTCTTAATCTTGCGAATGTATCAAACGACATGAATGAAAGTGCCGGCGAATGTTTTGACATAACACAAACGCTTTCATCATCCAATCAGACACAGAGCGAATCCATAGAACAGCTTAATTATGCGCTCAGTTCCATGGATAAATCGATAGATGAGGTTGCGCAGGCAACTTCGCAGCTTGCCGAAACATCCAATGAACTTACCGAATATGCGGAAAATGTAAGAAATCTTTGTTCGGAAACAATGGAATCTTCCACAACGGGAAGAAAAGCCATGTCCAATATGACAAACGATGTCAGAAAGCTTGATGAAACATTTACAGATCTTATCGAGATCATTTCTGCTACTGCCAAATCCGTAGAGGAGATCAACGAGATCACGAATGTTATCAATGCGATCACCGAGCAGACAAACCTTCTTTCACTCAATGCTTCGATCGAGGCAGCAAGAGCCGGTGAAATGGGAAGAGGATTTGCCGTAGTTGCATCCGAAGTCGGCGCACTGGCAAATCAGTCGAACGAAGCTACGGAAACGATCTGCAGGCTGGTAGAAAGCGTTACAAAGAATATCAGCGAGATAAGCAAAAAATCCGAAGAGTGTATCGAAGATATGAAGGCATGTTTAAACGGCGTGGAAAGTGCAAACTCTTCATTTGATACGATCTACGAAGATATCACAAAAGCTACCGACGGTATCATGGAGATCACGAACGGAATCGGCAAGATCAATGATGTTGCGACCAATAACGCTGCCGTAACCGAAGAGCAGGCTTCTACCATCAACGAGATACTGGGCTTAAGCGACAGGATCGTTGAAGAGAGCAATAAGGTTTCTGCCGAGACGGAGAACATTACCAATATTTCACAGAATCTGAATCAGATTTCGCAAACCATCAAATCAGATCTGGCACAATACGAGTTATAGAATTATAAAAGAATATAAAGCCGTTTGAGCGAAATGCTTGAACGGCTTTTTTTATTTGTTTTTTAGGCGAAAAAAAGAAATATTCCAAAAACCTATTGACATAGTAGGCGAATAGGAATAAAATGCAAAATGTCAACTGACAGAAATCAAACAGAAAGAGAGAAAACAAAAATGATTTATGCAGATAATGCAGCTACAACGAAGATGAGCCCCAAAGCCATCGAGACCATGGTAGCGCTTATGAAAGATACATACGGAAATCCCTCGAGCCTTTACGGAGTAGGACAAAAGGCAAAGGAAGTACTTGAAGCGGCAAGAGAAGATGTCGCAAAAGCGATCGGTGCTTCTCCGAAAGAAATAATCTTTACATCAGGCGGAAGCGAAGCGGATAACCAGGCGATTATTTCAGCAGCAAGAATCGGAGCTAAGAACGGAAAGAAACACATTATTTCCACTGCTTTTGAACATCATGCAGTGCTTCACACACTTAACAAACTTAAGGAAGAAGGATATGAAATCACGCTTCTTGATGTTCATGAAAACGGACTTATCGTTCCTTCTGAAGTTGAAGCAGCAATCCGCGAAGATACAGCACTCGTTACAATAATGTTTGCAAACAACGAGATCGGAACAATTCAACCTATTCGTGAGATCGGAGAAATCTGCAGAAAGAAAGGTGTTCTTTTCCATACAGATGCGGTTCAGGCTGTAGGCCATGTTCATGTAGATGTAGTAAAAGACAATATCGATATGCTTTCAGCATCTTCACACAAATTCCACGGACCTAAGGGTGTAGGTTTCCTGTATGTAAAGAAAGGAATTAAACTTACTAACCTTATTGAAGGCGGAGCACAGGAGAGGGGTAAAAGAGCAGGAACCGAAAATGTTCCCGGTATCGCTGCAATGGCAACCGCATTAAATGAAGCTATCGATCATCTGGATGAATACAAAGAATCGGTATCCGCTAAGAGAGACAGACTTATTGCGGGATTAAAAGAAATTCCTCACTCTGCAATTAACGGAGATGAAACAAAGAGACTCCCCGGAAATGTTAATTTCTGCTTTGAGGGTATTGAAGGCGAATCACTTCTTCTTTTACTCGATGACAAGGGAATTCAGGCATCGTCCGGAAGTGCATGTACATCCGGATCTCTTGATCCGAGCCACGTACTTCTTGCCATAGGAAGAGTGCATGATGTAGCACACGGTTCATTAAGACTTACGATCAATGAAGAGACAACCGATGCGGAAGTGGAAGAGATTATTACATCTGTCAAAGAAGTTGTTGAATATTTAAGAAGCTTCTCGCCTATCTGGAGAGATCTCGTATCAGGCAAAAAGCAGTTTATTTTATAAAAAGAAATTTAGTCGTTTATAACGGAGGATAAATAAAAATGGCATTATACAGTGAAAAAGTTATGGATCATTTCAGAAACCCGAGAAACGTCGGTGTTATCGAAGATGCCAACGGAATAGGTGAAGTCGGCAACGCAAAGTGCGGCGATATCATGAAGATGTACTTAAAGATAGAAGATGACGTAATTAAAGATGTTAAATTCGAAACATTCGGATGCGGCAGTGCAATAGCATCAAGTTCAATGGCAACTGAGCTTATTAAGGGTCAGCCTGTATCTGAAGCCATGAAACTTACGAATGCTGCAGTTGCTGAAGCTCTTGACGGACTTCCCGATTACAAGATGCACTGTTCGGTGCTTGCAGAAGAGGCTATAAAGTCCGCACTGGACGATTATAACAAAAGACAGGGAAAAAACGATGGGAATTAAAAGTTCTTTGCAGTAAAACTGAAAGACTTTATATAAAAGCATAAGCCCGGGAGTTTGCCCCGGGCTTTATTATGCATAGATCAAAATTAAAGGAAAACTGAAATGGAAAAGATAAAATGGATTAAAAGTTTTGAGCCTTTGGAAAGACAGTATCTTATTGATACTGCACTGGAAACCGTTAAATGGCTCGACAAGTATTCACATAAGAACGGCGATGAGATTTATTGGGATATAAAACCGGAAAGTCTGTCATCCAATTCGGATCTTTTATCGTCCGATACAAGCGTATATGCAGGTTCGGCAGGAATCGCACAGTTTTATTTAAGACTGTATCTTACAACGAAAGAAACAAAATATCTTGATACCGCTAAGGCAGCGGTAAACCACTGTATCAATTCATACCGCGGAGTTGAAGATTTTACAACAGATTCGGAGTATCTGCCGGGTACATTTATCGGATACCTTTGCGGACCCGCAGGAGGTGCGTATGCAGCCTCTCAGATCTACTCGATTACCGGTGAAGAAAAATATAAAGAATATGCCCTGAAAGTTGCAGATGATGCAATAAAAGCTTCTCACGAAGAAAACGGAAAACTTTTCTGGTACGGAGAATACGGAATAATCGGTGAAGGCAGCCTGATTCTTTTTTTAACCGATATATACGGAAAGTTTGGAGGAGAAAAATACATTGAAGCAGCACATAAAGCGGCAAAATTCATAGTATCGAAAAAGGAAGATGCACCTAAGGGCGGATACAGATGGTATGTCATGCCGACAGATGCCTTCCCGACCATAAAAAAGGCAGGAGGATATTTCCCCGGATTTGAATACGGAGCAGCAGGATGCGGATACATCTTATCGAGTGTATACGAATACACAAAGGACGAAGAACTGCTTGATACTGCAAAGAAAGCGGCAGAGTACATTTTTAACATCGCAGATTATTCGGAGGATAAAAATGCTGCACTCGTAAGATACAACGACACATACCTTACGGATCTATATTATCTGGGTGTATGTCAGGGACCGGTCGGTACTTCAAGACTGTTCTTTAAACTCTATGATGTAACCAAGGATGAAAAATATAAGGATTTTGTAATAAAACTTACAAACGGTCTTATAGCTTCGGGAGCACCGGCGAAGCATTCAAGAGGATACTGGAAAACAAACTGCTATTGCTGCGGAGCGCCGGGAATGCTTGAACACTTCATAAACGTACATAAGTTTACCGGTGATGATAAATATCTTAACGAAGCATATAAAGCGGCAGAGATAATCATCGGAGATTCCACCTTTAACGAACAGGAGGGATCAAGAAACTGGTTCACGGCATGGAACAGACATGAACCTTTTACTTCCGATGCATACACGGGACTTTATCACGGAACGAGCGGTTGCGCGGCGTCGCTTTTAGCACTTGCGGGATACATGGGCGGAGATATACCGAAAGCCTTTTATCTTGAGGATCCGTATAAAAAAATACATTGAAAGAAGAAAGAAAAACCAATTTAAAAGGAGAGAAAGAAATGGGAAAGAGACCTGAAAACGAAGGTAAGAATATCGTAGCCATTCTTGCTGACAACGGAATGAAATATTTAAGTACAAACATGTATCCTCTTGATAAGAGAGTACAGTAAATAAATATTTCGGAGACTAAAGAAAATGGCGGAAAGAAACTTAGATTTTGACACTATAGTAAACAGAAAAGGAACCAATTGTTTAAAATATGATTTTGCATTAAGACGCGGAATGCCGGAAGATGTCCTTCCCTTATGGGTTGCGGATATGGATTTTCCCACCTCGTCTTATGTGCAGGATGCGCTTATCGAAAGGTTGGCGCATCCGATTTTCGGATACAGCGAAGTACAGGATGAGTATTTCAATGCTCTCGCAGGATGGATGAAAAGACATCACAACTGGGAGATACAAAGAAGCTGGCTGACCAAAACTCCCGGTGTTATTTTTGCACTCGCAATGGCGGTTAAGGCATATACCGAACCGGGTGACTGCATCCTCATTCAGCAGCCGCTTTATTATCCTTTCGCGGAAGTAATTCAAGATAACAAGAGGGTGGTCGTAAGCAGCGATCTTTACCTTGGCGAAGACAACAGATACCACATCGATTACGAAGATTTTGAAAGAAAGATAAAAGAACATAACATCAAACTGTTCCTTCTTTGCAATCCCCACAATCCTTCGGGAAGGGATTTTACAAAGGAGGAACTTACCATAATCGGAGACATATGTCTTAAATACGGTGTAATCGTTGTAAGTGACGAGATTCATAACGACTTTGTTTTCAAGGGTGAACATACCGTATTTGCTTCCATCAAAAAGGAGTACGAGGATATCTGCGTGGTTTGTACTTCGGCCAGCAAAACTTTCAATCTTGCAAGCATGCTCGTATCTAATATTTTCATTCCCAACAGGGAACTTAAAAGGAAATTCAGAAAGCAGACAGATGCGGCGGGAATGAGTCAGTTAAACATTTTGGGACTTCTTGCTACGCAGGCAGCATATGAAAACGGTGATGTCTGGTATGAAACAATGCATTCGTATGTAAAAGCGAATATCGAATACACGAAAGAATATGTAAGAAAAAATCTCCCGGGCGTAAATGTTGTAGACGGTGAAGGTACATATCTTGTCTGGCTTGATTTCAGAGGAAGCGGACTTGATCCTGACGAAGTTGACAGAAGGATAGTAAACGATGCAAAACTTTGGCTCGACAGCGGAAGAATATTCGGAGAAAGCGGTGTCGGATTTGAACGTGTCAATGTTGCTGCACCGAGAAAAATCGTAACCGAGTGTCTTGAACGAATCAGAAAAGATGTTTTGAAAATATCATAAATATAAAGAGGACAATAATGGAAAGAGGACTTAATACAAGATGTCTTCATCTTGAAGAAAGTGAAGGCAAAAGCGAAAACTACGGAGCAATAAGCTTTCCGATATACCAGACGGCTACATATGCACATCCCGCAGTGGGCGAGAGTACCGGTTATGATTACAGCAGATTGCAGAATCCCACCAGGGAACATCTGGAGAAAATAATTGCAGGTCTTGAAGGAGGAATAGATGCGTTTGCACTTTCAACCGGAATGGCAGCAGTTACTCTTTTGATGGATTATTTTAAACCCGGTGATCATTTTGTGGTCGAGTCGGATCTTTATGGCGGAAGTATAAGACTTTTTAACAACGTTTCGTTAAAAAACAATTATGAATTCACATATTTAAACTGTTCAAAAGACGATATTGAAGCAGCGATACGTCCAAACACAAAAGCAATATATATCGAAACACCTACAAACCCGATGATGAATGTCTCGGATATTGCGAAAATATCAAAAATCGCAAAAGCGCATAATATTCTTTTAATAGTTGATAATACATTTTTATCGCCGTATTTCCAGAATCCTATAAGCCTCGGAGCGGATGTCGTTATTCACAGCGGAACAAAGTTCTTAGGAGGCCATAACGACACTCTTGCAGGCTTTATCGTAACGAATAATGAGGATATTAAAGAGAAATTAAGATTCCTTATAAAGACAACCGGTGCGGGACTGTCTCCTTTTGACAGCTGGCTTATCGAGCGCGGTATTAAGACACTCGGTATCAGAATGGAAAAGGCACAGAAGAATGCAATTGAGATAGCAAACTGGCTTAAAGATCAGCCTTTGGTTACGGATGTTTTTTACCCCGGACTCAAAGAACATCCGGGATATGAGATCATGAAAAAACAGGCAAGGGGCTTTGGCTCGATGATAACTTTTCGTGTTGACACGAAAGAGCATGCACTTAAGATCTTAAGCGGTGTAAAGATGATCAAATATGCGGAGAGTCTCGGTGGAGTGGAGACTCTTATAACATATCCGACGACTCAGACTCATGCAGACGTACCTGAAGAAGTGCGTCTTAAAAACGGAATCACTCCGACCACTCTTCGTATATCAACAGGTATAGAGGATGCAAAAGATCTTATATATGAACTTGAAGAGGTATTCAAAACACTGTAAAAATGCAAGGAGGAGCATATGACAATACTGCAACTTAAATACGTAATAGCCGTGGCCAATGCGCCTTCTTTACGTGAAGCAGCGAGCGGGCTTTTTATCTCGCAGCCCGCACTTTCTCTGGCGATAAGAGAGCTTGAAGAAGAATTAAACGTACGCCTTTTCGAACGTACCAATAAGGGCATAAGAATAACCAAAGAGGGTGAAGAGTTCTTAATCTATGCGAAAGAAACCGTCAGCCAGTATAAGATCATTGAAGACAGGTATCTGGGAAAAAGAAAAGAGAAAGAGCATTTCAGTGTCTCAATGCAGCACTATGTATTTGCGGTACATGCTTTTGTTAATGTCGTTAAAAAATACGACTCGGAAAAGTATGTATATTCGGTTCATGAAACCAGAACGGATGAAGTTCTTGCGAACGTGCGTAATTTAAAGAGTGAAATCGGTATTATTTCGTATAGTGCAAGAAGTGAAAAGCTTATAAAAAAACTTTTCAGAGAATACGGTCTTAAATTTCATCAGCTTATGAAAAGGGATACTTATGTTTATGTATGGAAAAAGCATCCCCTGGCAAAGAAAAAGATACTGTCGTTAAAAGAACTTGAAGATTATCCATGTATTTCTTTCGATCAAAGCAGCGATAACGAATTCTATCTCCCGGAAGAGGCTTTGAGTAATTACGATTTCGGAAGACTTATAAAGTCAAACGACAGGGCAACCTCAGCCGAACTTATGGTGGCGCTTAACGGCTATTCGATCGGAACAGGTATAATGACCGACAGTATCGCGATCAAGAGCGATTACTGCGTTATTAAACTCGAGGAAGAGGACCCGCTGACCATAGGATATATTGTCAGGGAAAATCATAACTTAAGCGATATAGGAAAGAGTTATATTGAAGAACTTTTAAAGTACAAAGAGAGTTAAATATTCAGTTATAAAATTCAATTATCACAAACGATAAATATTAGGAATTAGTCAGATACAAAAACAGGTGTTATATTTTTAAGTACCTGAAGAAAAGCTGACTGGAAAACCGGAGGCGAAAGTGCTTTCGGTTTTTTTAATATTTTTTTACGAGGTGATTGATATGAAAAAATTTAAACTGACATCATTATTACTGATTGCAACATTGGCTGTTTCCACTCTTACAGCCTGTAGTACGGGAAATGCTAATGCAGATACAAAGCAGTCAAACGGCGACGTGGACATTGTCATCGGAACTGCCAACGGCTCTCTCTGCCTCGCTCCTTTACACATCGCCATCGATAACGGATATTTTGAAGAAGAATTCAAGGCAGCAGGTGTAACCTGGAGAGTAGAAGAAATTGACTTAGGTAACATTTCAGAACTTGTTGCATCGGAAAAGATCGATGCATCAACACAGCTTGCAGGAGCAATGATACCGCAGATCGATAACGGACTTGAAATAGCATTCACGGCCGGACTTCATACAGGATGTACAAAATACTACGTAAAAGATACTTCCATTGATTCTGTAGCAGATCTTAAGGGTAAGAAAATAGGCGTACCCGCAATAGGTGATTCATCCGTAATTGCGTTAAAGAGAAAGCTTTATGATGAGGGTATCGGAGTAACCACTGACAACCTCGAAGTTGAATGGGTTGTATATTCTCTAACCGATCTTCCTCTGGCTCTTGAAAACGGAGCAATTGATGTTGCCGCACTTCACGATCCCGTTGCTTACAGTGCGGAACAGGAATACGGTTTCAAGAAAATACTTGATTTAAGTACCGACGAAAAGTTCGCAAATGAGTACTGCTGTATGGCTTTTGTAACAAGCAAACTTGCAGAAACTAATCCCAAAGCTGCGGCAGCATATACAAGAGCAATGCTTAAGGCGAGTGCTTTTGTGGAAGCAAATCCCAGAGAAGCGGCAAAGATACAGATAGATAATAATCAGTGTTCGGGCGATCTGGATGTAAATGCGTCCCTGCTTGAAAGTTACAATTACGGTCCTTCGGTAAGCATCGCTTCGACCACCATAAACGATGCGGCTACGGAACTTATAAGAATCGGTGAACTTAAAGCGGACGATCCGGCAGTCTTTATTGAAAAGGCTTTCAAAAAATTCGATGGTGTTCCCGATACTTTTGTATACAAAGACGGAAATTTCGAAGAAGTAAAATAACTGCTCAAAGAGGTAATACATGAAAAACAAAATCATTGCAATATTTAAACTTTTGCTGCCGTACCTGGCGATAGCAGTTTCAATATTAATATATTTCTATATTCCCGGAAACGGAAAACAAAAACCGACGGATTATCCTTACTACGTATACTTCCTTTTGGTTTTGGGAGCGGGTTTTCTTGTTTTCTCACTGGTCGGAATCTTTAATTCGAAAGTACGAAAAAACGCTTTAGAGAAGGCACCGTTTTTTACGGGAGTGATTGTATTTCTTCTTTTCTTAAATTTTATAACGACCAAAACACTTCTATTGCCGACACTTTATTTTCCTTCTTTAGACAGAATTATAGGTCTGATTGTGGAAAATAAATGGTTTCTCGCAAAGAATGTTTTGGATTCGTTCAGACTTTTGATTACGGGGTTTTTATGGGGGGTTTCGGTCGGCTTTTTAACCGGACTGGCACTTGGTTATTCAAAACATGTGGGATACTGGCTTACACCTGTAACCAAAGTTATAGGACCTATTCCCACTACGGCATGGATACCGCTTGCGCTTTCGGTATTTCCGACAACGCACGGTGCAAATGTTTTTCTTATCGCATTTGCCGTATGGTTTCCGGTAACTCTTATGACAAGCAGCGGTATTCAGTCAATCGCGAATGTCAACTTTGAGGTATCCAAAACTCTCGGAGCTTCAACGTTTTATCAGATAGTTCACGTTGCAATACCTGCAGCGATGCCGAGCATCTTTCTCGGAATTTTCTACGGAACGGTTTCTTCTTTCGCCACGCTTATGGCAGTAGAAATGAACGGAAATTCAAGCGGAATCGGCTGGTATATCAACTGGCAGAAATCCGTAATGATGTATGACGGTGTATATGCCGGACTCATTATTATAGCAGCCATATGTTCACTTACTCTGACATTACTTTTCAAAGTGCGAGACAAAGTTCTTGTATGGCAGAAAGGAGTCATCAAATGGTAGGAGAGATAAGAATAGAAAACGTTTACAAGAGTTTCAAAAATTCCGATCCGGGAAAAGAAGATCTTGTGGCTTTAAACGGATTTTCGCTTGGTATAAAACCCGGTTCTTTTGTGAGTCTCATCGGTCCTTCGGGATGTGGCAAATCAACGCTTTTAAGGATTATCGGAGGACTTGATAAAGCAACCGAGGGAAAAATATATATTGATGACAAAGAAATAAAAAAGCCCGGGAGTGACAGAGGCTTTGCTTTTCAGGGTTCCAATCTTTTCCCGTGGTTGACGGTTGAAAAAAACATAGCATTCGGTCTCAAAGCCAGGCATATTTACAAGGATCATAAGAAGGATGTGGAAGAGTATATCAAACTTGTAGGTCTGAAAGGTTTTGAAAAATCTTATCCGCATCAGCTCTCCGGCGGTATGCAGCAACGTGCTTCGCTGGCAAGAGCACTTGTCGGACATCCGAATGTACTTCTTCTTGATGAACCGCTCGGAGCGCTTGACGCATTTACGAGAATGAATCTTCAGGATGAAATACTTAATATCTGGAAAGAACACAATATGACAATGTTAATGGTTACTCACGATGTGGATGAGGCAATTTACATGTCTGATTATGTTGTGGTCATGTCGGCAAGACCTTCAAAGGTCGAAGCGATAATAAAAATCGATCTTCCGCGTCCGCGAGCGAGAGCACAGGACACATTCCAGGAATATCGTACGAAGATTTTGAAAGTACTCGATCTCGGCGGAAAAGTGGAAGACATAGAATACTACTTATAAAGGATGGAAAAATATGAAGAACAGAATAGGATTTTCAATCGGTTACATTTTACTCGGGGCGTTGCTTTCACTTATACCTGCAGTTATTTTCCCGGTATGTGAAAGCGAAAAGAAAATGTCCTGTTACTACACGGCTCGTGCCGAAATCGGTGTCGGAATTTTTATTATCATCCTCGGCATCGCATACATACTGTTTAAATCCGAAGAATTAAGAGCGGGTATTTCGCTTTCGATTGCAGTCAGTTCAATCCTGATTGTACTTCTTCCGCTTAAGCTTACGGGCCTTTGCAAAATGAGCGATATGGCATGTCGAATCGGAACACTTCCCGCACTTATCGTCATTGCGATAATAATCGCGGCCGTATCTCTCGGTAACTTCGTGTACATACTGATTTCTTCCAAGTCGAAAAAGAATGAATAATTTAAACGTTTTTAAAAGAGCAAAAAGAAATAAAACACAGGTGTATCTTCTGGTTACACCTGTTATTTTACTCTCGCTTGTTTTATTCGCATCTTTTGTGATTGATCTTAGTTTAAAACAGGGAGTAAACAATCTTGAAAAAAGAATAGGATCGGATTATATCCTGGTACCCGAAGGAGCAAAAGAAGATGCTGAAAATATAATTCTTGAGGGAGCGAGAGGCATTTTTTATTTTGAAAGATCGGTTTACGAAGAAGTCCGAAATGTTGAAGGAGTTAAAGAAATCACTGAGCAGTTTTTTTTGAAATCAATGGCGGCTGACTGCTGTTCGAGTGAAGTTGAAATTATATTCTATAATCCCGAAACGGATTTTCTTATTTCGCCATGGATAAGCAGCGAATACAAAAAAACACAGGATAAAAACAGTGTTGTTGTAGGAAGTTTTGTGAATGTTGAGGACAACGGAAATATAAAAATATTCGGGCGTGAATACGAGGTTGCAGCAAAGATGGCAAAGACGGGAACAAGCCTCGACAGTTCAATTTATTTCACATTTGATTCTCTTGATACCGTTTTGGCGGATGCGATTGAGAAGGGGTCTTTCATAACCGATGAGCAGCAAAACGAAGATCTTATTTCTTCAGTTTTTATCAATATCGAAGAAGGCTATGACGAAGGCGATGTGTTAAGCAGAATCAAAAATTCGGTCAGCACAGATTATGATCTGGTGTATTCCAAAGAACTCTCGAGAAAACTTTCAGATAATCTCTCGAATATATATGATGTTCTGCATATCGTGAATATTCTTGCTGTTGTGGTTTTTGCAGCGATTGATTTTTGTGTAAATTTTACTGTTGCAAACTCAAGGAAAACAGAAATAGCGCTATACAGAATAATGGGAATTGATAAGAAAAGCATTATAAAGATATATTTGGAAGATGCACTTTTGACAAGCATTTCAGGGGGAATAAGCGGATGTCTTTTATCAGCGCTTTTTGCCGTTCCATTCGGAGATTATATAGGAACTCTTTTTGAAATGCCATATCTCGGACCTGACTTCATTCAGATAATTGTTTTTATTTTTTCGGTTACTTTACTGACGATTATAATCGGAATAATCGTATCGTTATATCCGATATTTGTTGTAGGGATTTCGGATCCGTATACCGCTTTGAGAAAGGATGGTGAGTAAATGCTTCTTGAAGTTAAAGAAATTGAAATGACATATCCAAAGAGCGACAGGAAGATTTTCGAAAACATCTCGATCGAATTGGAAAAAGGGTCTTTTACCGTGGTTACCGGACCGTCCGGAAGCGGGAAGAGCACGCTTCTGGCTAATGCGGGAGGGTATCTTAAACCGACAGCAGGAAAAGTGATATTTGAAAATGAAGATCTTTATGAATTAAGCGATAAAAGAATCTCCGAAATACATTCGAATTCAATCGGATATGTGCCTCAAAGCAATGCAATGTTTAAAAAGTTTAACGTAATGGAAAACATCCTTATGTATTCGGAACTCAAAGATATCAAAGAAAAATATGAGGAAAAAAAGAAAAGAGCCGAAGAGATTACAAAGAAACTTAAGATAGATTTTCTTCTAAAAAGGTATCCGTATGAACTATCCGGCGGTGAATTAAAAAGAGTATCCATAGCCAGGGCACTGATAAATAATCCTGTAATTCTTATTGCAGATGAACCGACTACAGGACTTGATAAGGAAACCGGAAAAATAATATTGGACTTTTTGTCGGATTACAGAGCAAAGAAAAATGCCGTTATACTGGCAACTCACGATGAAGAAGCTATTAATTATGCGGATAAGAACATAAATCTTGGCTATAAATAAAACTTATCACCAATAATAAATATTAGGAAATTTTCAAACGACACGCCGCGTGTTAAGATTTTTTCAGTTGAAGAGAGGATAAAAAAATGATTTCAAGAACAAACGTCAAATTGAATACATGTATGTGTAAAAAGATGTGTTCCTTATATAGACATAAGGTTTGTTTTTGATACCCTGAGGTAAACTTTGTTTTTTGGCAGTTACCGAAAGGTGACTGCTTTTTTTACGGGTTGAAACGAGGATAAATATGGCAGATACAAATAAAAACATAAATGAGAACTACATAGAAGAAATAAAAAAGGCAGTAAAAGAAATAAAGTACGGAAGCCTGACACTCATTATTCAGGACGGAAAAGTAATACAAATCGATAAGACTGAAAAAGTAAGACTTTAATGATTGATGCCGTGGCCGCTGGAAAGGCATAGGCGTGCAAAGCTGAAGTTGGCGGTTCGAGTCCGCCCGGTGTCGCTTAAGACCAAAGAAGAAAGGAGGGGACTTAAGCTTTTAAGCGAGAAAATATGAGCAGTAATAATTATAAGGATTTGCAGAATTCCCATCCATGCTTTGGAGGACACAAAAACAATGCAGGACGAATTCATTTGCCGGTGAGCCCCGGATGTAACATAGCGTGCCGCTTCTGTGACAGAACAATAAATGATGTTGAAGAAAGACCGGGAGTTACATCGAAGGTGCTAAAACCCGAAGAGGTTGAAGACATATTAAGAAAGGCACTCGACATCTGTCCGGATATTAAAGTTGCCGGCATAGCGGGACCCGGAGATACACTGGCATCGGATAATGCACTGAAAACTTTCAAAATCGTAAAAGAAAAGTTTCCGGATCTCATTAAATGTATGAGCACTAACGGCCTGCTTTTAGCAGAAAGAGCTGAAGAGATCATTGATATTGGAATCGATTCTCTGACAGTTACGGTGAATGCAGTCGATCCCGAGATTGAAAGCAAACTCAATGCCTACATTATCTGGCACGGAGAGAAAATCGAGGGAGTCGAAGGAGCGAAGATACTCATTAAAAACCAGCTTGAGGGTATAAGAAAAGTAGCTGCCGCGGGAATCACGATAAAGGTCAATACGGTTCTTGTTCCCGAGATAAACGGTGATCATATCGAAGAAATCGCAAAGACGGTAAAGGAAGCAGGGGCGAGCATTTACAATATTATCCCGCTGATACCGCAGCATGAATTAAAGGATTGCAAAGCACCCGTTTGTGCAGAAATCGACGCAGCGAGAACCAAAGCAGGAAAATACATCGATGTTTTCAGACACTGTCAGCACTGTCGTGCGGATGCGGTAGGAGTACCGGGAAAATCCGAGTTCGGAGACAGGATTTACCAGCGAAGATTAAACACGAAGGAGACATTTTCGCATGGCTGATGAAAAAACACTTATTGCAGTTGCCTCTGACGACGGAATAAACGTAAACAGACATTTCGGGAAAGCGGAAAAGTTCTATATATACGAGAGTACCGAAGATGAAATAAATTTTCTTGAAATACGAAACGTTTCTCCGGGTTGCGGAGGATGCGGCAATCACAATGATTCAAAAATCGAAGCGAACCTTGAAGTGATAAAAGACTGCCGGTATCTGATAGTTGAAAGAATCGGAGAAAGATCGTTTCAGGCGGCTGAAGGTTTTGGAATAGAACCTTTCGAGATTCCCGGAAACATAGAAGAGGGAATTGACAGACTTATAAGGTATATAAAAGTACAAAGGCTATTTGATTAAAAGAAAGAGAGAAAGAAGGAAAAAAGAAATGGGCGAATTAAGACAGATTGCTATCTACGGAAAAGGAGGAATAGGAAAGTCTACAACGACACAGAATTTAACTGCGGGACTCGTGGAACACGGAAAGAAAGTAATGGTTGTAGGTTGTGATCCCAAAGCAGATTCAACAAGACTTTTACTGGGCGGACTTGCACAAAAGACCGTACTTGATACTATCCGTGAAGAAGGTGAGGATATAGACCTCGACAGAATCTTAAAGGAAGGATACGGCGGAACAAAATGTGTTGAATCCGGCGGACCCGAACCCGGTGTAGGATGTGCCGGCCGAGGAATCATTACTTCGATTAATATGCTTGAAAACCTTGGTGCATATACCGACGATCTCGATTTTGTATTTTACGATGTTTTGGGAGACGTTGTCTGCGGCGGTTTCGCAATGCCCATTCGTGAAGGAAAAGCAAAAGAAATTTACATTGTAGCCAGCGGTGAAATGATGGCACTCTATGCTGCCAACAACATATCAAAAGGTATTCAAAGATACGCAAGAACAGGCGGCGTAAGACTCGGAGGAATCATTTGTAACTCAAGAAACGTTGACAGAGAACTTGATCTTTTAAGAGCTTTTGCAAAGGAACTCGGAACCAAACTTTTATACTTCGTTCCCAGAGACAATGTTGTTCAGCATGCTGAGATTCACAAGAAGACGGTTATCGAATATAAGCCCGATTCAAATCAGGCACAGGAATACAGAAACCTTGCACAGGCAGTTATAGACAATCAGGATTTCGTTATTCCCACACCCATGACACAGGAAAGACTCGAAGAGATTCTCATGGAATACGGAATGATGGAACTTGCGGATGATTATAAGATTTAATTTTGGAGGGAAAATAAAATGGGAAACATTCATAATTCAATTACGGAACTTGTAGGAAACACACCAATCGTGGAATTTCACAGATTAAAAGAAGCACTCGGTTTAAAGGGACGAATCGCAGGTAAGCTCGAATATTTTAACCCTGCCGGATCTCATAAAGACCGTATGGCTTTAGAGATTATCGAAGCAGCTGAAAGACGCGGTGATATAAGCCCCGATAAAACAACACTTATTGAATTTACAAGCGGAAATACAGGTGTTGCAATGGCAGCTTTTGCAGCAGCCAAAGGATACAAGTTTAAAATTGGTGTTCAAAACGGCGTATCCATTGAGCGAAGCAAACTTCTTGAAGCGTATCAGGCAGACATCGCCAAAGACATTCCTCAGGAATTAATTAACGGTGTTTTCGAAAAAGGTATTGCAGCATTTTCAGAAGTAATTGCCTTCATGGAAAAAGGAGTAGAGAATCCTTATTCAACAAGACAGCTTGATAACCAAGACAACATCAACGCACATTACAAACATACCGGTCCTGAGATCTGGAACGATACCGACGGAAAAGTAGATATTTTTGTAGGCGGTGTAGGTACAGGCGGTTCAACACACGGCGTCAGCAAATACTTAAAAGAAAAGAATCCCAATGTAAAGGTGGTCATTACACAGCCTGATATCAATGATGTTTTGAATCCCATTGTAGAGGGCGTTGAAGACGGCGGATTCCACGGCATTCACCAGGTGCATGATGACAACGGTATTACACCCATGGCTCCTGCTAACTTTAATGACGGACTTGTTGACGAATATCGTTTCATTACATACGCTGAGACACTTCGTGCAATACACCTTCTCGCAAAATATGAAGGTATTTTCGTAGGTGCATCTTCAGGTGCATCACTTGCAGTAGCGATCAAACTTGCACTTGAAAGTGAAAACGAAGGCAAACTAATTGTTCCTCTTCTTCCCGATAACGGTGAAAGATATCTTTCCGAAGATTTGCAGAAGGTAAGACCTGAGGTAGAAGAGAAAGTCGGATTCTAAAGCATAAAAGGAGCAAACAAATGTCTATCAATTTAAGCAATTCAAATGTTGCTACAAGAGAAAACAGAATCGGATCGATCACCGGATACGTAGGAACATTAAAGGATCTTGCATCAAAAAGCGAATGCGGTACACTTAAAGGCTGCTCGAGATGTTTCTCTCAGTCAAGCACATGTCTTTCAACATGTGGTTTAGGACAGCTTGCCGGTATTCGTGATGTTGCAATCATTCATCACGGACCTGCCGGATGTTCGGTTGCAGGTGCTGGAACATATTACATGTCAAGGGTTATGGCCAAGAAGAGAGGTGTAACAAGCAACACCATCTATGTCGGAACCGACATGAACGAAAACGATACAATCTTCGGTTCGACAAAGACATTAAGAGAAATAATCATTGAAGTAAACAAAAGATATTCACCCAAGGCGATTTTCGTATCAAGCTCATGTGCAACGGGAATCATCGGTGAAGATATAGACAGTATAGTCGAAGACGTAAGAAGTGAAGTGAACGTTCCCATCGTTGCGGTTCACTGCGAGGGATTCAAGTCGAGAATCTGGGCAACGGGATTTGATATTTCCGATCACGCCATAATGCAGGAAATCGTAAAACCTCCCAGAGAAGGCGTTAAAACAAATAAGATCAATTTCAAGAACTTTTTCGAAAGTGCACGTCCCGAGATCATCGAGATATTTAAAAACTTCGACCTTGAACCGGTATTTCTTTACTGCAACTCAACGATCGAAGAGCTTTCACACTTATCCGAAAGCATTGCAACCACTTGTATCTGCGGAACACTCGGCAACTATCTCGGAAACGCGCTTGAGGAAAAATACGGCGTACCCTATGTAAGAAGCATCAACCAGTGCGGTATCGCAGGATTTGAAGCCTGGCTTCGCGCAATAGGAAAAGCAACCGACAGAAGCGAAAAGATCGAAAAATACATCGAAGAGCAGAGGGCGATTTACATTCCTCAGATCGAAGAAGTAAAGAAGGAATTAAAAGGCCTTACCGCAGTGCTCGGTATGGGACCCGGCTACACATTTGAAGTATCGAGAGTTCTTAACGAACTCGGGATTAAAGTTGTATGGGCTCTTGCATGGCACTACGACAAAAAATACGAGAACGGCGATGTGCCTCCTTCAATGAAATATCTTCTCGACAACGATATTGATTTTGAGGCAAGTGTTGCGGACCAGCAGAACTACGAGGTTATGAATATTTTAAAGAAATATCAGCCCGATATGTATTTATCAAGACACCCCGGTTCAACCGTATGGGCTATTAAGAACGGAACACCCGCAATTTACGTAGCCGACGAATATATGATATTCGGTTACAAACACACATTGGAATTTGCAAAGACAATAGTTGACGCCATCAAGAACAGAAGCTTCGAAGAAAACCTCGCAAAGAGATCGAAACTTCCTTACACGGACTGGTGGTACAAGCAGGAAGTCAGCGCATTTCTTGAGGAGGCAAAATAATGGCTAAGTTACTGGATAAACAAAGATATAAATGCGCTCTCGGAGCAATGCAGACGGTTCAGGCGATCGAGCGTGCGCTTCCCGTTTTACATTCGGGACCCGGCTGTGCACAGAAGCTTTCCGAATCCACGGGAAGTTCGGGATATTTTTCACCGAACATTTTCCCCTGTACCAGTATCAATGAAAAAGACGTTGTATTCGGTGGCGTAAAGAAACTTCGTTCCACCATCGACAATGCGCTTAAGGTTGTAGATGCTGATCTTTACGTGGTTCTTACCGGATGTATTCCCGAAATCGTCGGTGATGACTCGGGCGAAGTGGTTTCTGAATTTGCGGATGCGGATAAGCCCGTAATTTACGCTCCCACTGCGGGATTTAAGGGCAACAACTACAAAGGCCACGAGCAGGTGGTTGAAGCCATTATCGATCAGTATTTAAAGAAGTCCGACAAAAAGCAAAAAGGACTCGTAAACATCTGGGCAGACGTTCCTTATCAGGATCTGTTCTGGCTCGGAAACTTAAGAGAACTCGAAAATCTTGTCAGCGAACTCGGACTTACACCCAATACGATCTTCGGATACAAGAGAGGGATCGAAAATATCAAAAAGATTCCCGAGGCAGAATTCAATCTTCTTGTTTCACCCTGGGTCGGACTTTCAAACGTTAAGAAGATGGAAAAGAAATTCGGAACACCCTATCTTCATATAAAGACTCTTCCCGTCGGTGCTACAGAGACCGGCAAATTCTTAAGGGAAGTCGGTAAATTTGCCGGAGTCGATGAAGCGAAAGTCGAAGCGGTTATCAAAGAACACGAGGATTATTACTACTACCTGATCGAAAGATATGCGGATCTTTTCCTTGAAAACCGAGTTATCAATAAGCAGTTTACGATCGTTGCGGATGCGCAGTACACGCTCGGAATCACCAAATTCCTTGTAAACGATCTGGGACTTGTTCCCGCAACACAGTTTGTTGTGGACGATACACCTCAGAAATACAGAGAAGAGATCGCAGAGGAATTTAAGAAACTCAACTTCGGTATCGAGGCAAACGTATCTTTCGAGACAGACGGTTTCAAGATCCACGAAGAGATCAAAGAACATGATTATCACGGATATCCTCTGGTACTCGGCGGATATTACGAAAAAGAGGTTACGGAAAACCTTAAAGGAAACTTCCTTAACATCTCGTGGCCGGTACAGGATAAAGTGGTATTTGACAGAGCATATGTAGGCTATTCGGGCGGTATCAGACTGATCGAAGATATTTATACTATAGCCGTACAAAGATTTAACTAAGAGGAAATATGGGATATTTAATTGCAGTAGGATCATCGGACGAAATCAATGTTAATCTTAAATTCGGAGAAGCAGACGAAGTGCTGATCTACGAAGTTGAAGGTTTAAGTTATTCGTTAAAAGAAAAAAGAAAACTGAATAAAGAAAAAGATACAAAAGAAACCGGAACAGATATAACCTGTTCGTCCGACTCCTGCAAATCCTGTAACTGTTCAGGTAACGGACAGGGATGTAACGGCGGATCGGATGCCGAGGAAAAGGTTAATATTCTGAAAGACTGCAGATGCGTACTGTTTAAAAAGGTCGGATTCCAGGCTCAGAAACAGTTTGAGAAAAAAGCCATTTCAATCTTTGATATTGAATGCGAAATAAGTGATGCATTTGAAAAGATTACGAAGTATTATAAGAAAGCAGATTCACATACTTCGTTAAGAAAATGATTACAGGAGATAAAGCATGACAATAAGACTTGCCACCCCCAAAGATGCAGAGGCTATAGCAGAACTTGAAAGCATCTGTTTTCCGGCTGCAGAGGCTGCCGGCAGGGAGACTTTCGAAAAACGTCTTAATGTGTATCCAAGACATTTTGCCCTCGCAGAAGAAAACGGAAAAATAATAAGTCTGGTTAACGGCCTTGCGACTGATAAAGAAGATCTTACGGATGAAATGTTTGCCGACACATCTTATCACTGCGAAAAAGGCGACTGGCAGATGATATTCGGAGTAGAAACACATCCTGATTATCAGGGAAAAGGCATAGCCGGGGAAGTGCTTAAATTCTATATCGATAAAGCTGAACAAGAGGGAAGAAAAGGGCTTGTTTTAACCTGTAAGGATAAACTTGTAGGATTTTATGAGAGGTTCGGATTTGTAAGTGAAGGCATTTCTTCTTCGGAACACGGCGGCGCAGTCTGGTATCAAATGAGATTAACTTTTTAAAAAATTTTAAAAACCTATTGACACAGTAGGCAAGTGGTGATAATATTTGTTTATCGCAAGAAGTTGCGAATAAAATGAAAGGAGCAAAATAGAGATGTATACAAAGCACATTAATGAATTAAATACCATCATGTGTTGTTGTCGAATGCTTATCTCCCGGGCATATAATATGGCTGGGGCACTTCGATGGAATTCTCTGTGCTCCGATAGAACACGATGTTAAAGATTTGTTCTTGCCATTTGCCCGGGAGTTTAAAAGACCCCCGGTTTTTTTATGAGGAAAATTCCAAGCACACAGATTAATATTCAATAAAAATAAAAAAGAAAAGAGAGAATAGGAGATATTTAAAATGAGCAATTATAAATTTGAAACATTACAGTTACACGTTGGACAGGAAAAAGCAGATCCCGCTACAGATTCAAGAGCGGTTCCCATTTATCAGACTACATCTTATGTATTTCATAACAGCCAGCACGCTGCAGACCGTTTCGGTCTCGCTGATTCAGGAAACATCTACGGAAGACTTACTAATACCACACAGGATGTTCTTGAAAGAAGACTTGCAGCACTTGAAGGCGGCAGCGCAGCACTTGCAGTTGCTTCCGGCGCAGCCGCAATCACATATACAATTCAGGCACTTGCGGCAAACGGCGGTCACATCGTAGCACAGAAGACAATCTACGGAGGAAGTTATAACCTTTTATCACATACACTTCCCCAGTACGGTATCAATACAACATTTGTCAATGCACATGATCTTGCAGAAGTTGAGGGTGCTATTCAGGAAAATACAAGAGCTATCTATCTTGAAACACTTGGAAACCCCAACAGTGACATTCCCGATATCGGTGAGATTGCAAAGATCGCACACAAGCACGGACTTCCTTTGGTAGTTGACAATACATTCGGCACCCCTTACCTCTTCAGACCTTTTGAATTTGGTGCTGATATCGTAGTTCATTCAGCTACAAAGTTCATCGGCGGACACGGAACAACGCTTGGCGGTGTTATCGTAGAATCAGGTAAGTTTGATTGGAAGGCAAGCGGTAAATATCCCAACATTGCAGCTCCCAACCCCAGTTATCACGGCGTATCATTCTATGATGCTGTAGGACCTGCTGCATTTGTAACATATATCAGAGCCATCCTTTTAAGAGATACGGGTTCAACTCTTTCACCCTTCAACGCATTCCTTTTATTACAGGGTATAGAGACACTTTCACTTCGTCTTGAGAGACATGCGGAGAATACAAAGAAGGTTGTTGAATACTTAAGCAAACATCCTTTGGTAAAGAAGGTTAATCATCCTTCCCTTCCCGATCATCCCGATCATGCACTTTATGAGAAGTACTTCCCCAACGGAGGCGGTTCAATCTTTACATTTGAGATTAAGGGCGGCCAGGACGAAGCTTGGAAGTTCATCGATAACCTTAAGATCTTTTCACTGCTTGCAAATGTAGCAGATGTTAAGAGCCTTGTAATTCATCCCGCATCAACTACTCATTCGCAGTTGTCGCCTGAAGAATTGGAAGATCAGGGCATCAGACCCAACACAATCCGTCTTTCAATCGGTACGGAGCATATCGACGATATCATTGCAGATCTTGAGAACGGATTTGCTGCTATCAAATAACATTTGAGCATTCATTTTGAGATAAAAAATATTATAATAGAACAGAAAGAAAGAAGAAAAAAGGAGGATAATCATGGCAAAAATTTTTAAAGGTGCATCAGAACTTATCGGAAACACACCGCTTGTTGAGGTTACAAATATCGAAAAGGAACTCGGACTCAAAGCAACAATTCTTGTTAAACTTGAATATTTCAATCCTGCAGGAAGCGTAAAGGATCGTATTGCAAAAGCAATGATTGAAGATGCAGAGGCAAAGGGACTTCTTAAGGAAGGTTCCGTAATCATTGAGCCTACCAGCGGAAATACCGGTATCGGACTTGCAGCTATCGCAGCAGCAAAAGGATACAGAATCATTCTTACAATGCCCGAGACAATGAGTGTTGAAAGAAGAAATATTCTTAAAGCTTACGGCGCAGAGATCGTTCTTACCGAAGGTGCAAAGGGTATGAAGGGTGCTATCGCAAAAGCTGATGAACTTGCAGCTGAAATTCCCGGAAGCTTCATCCCCGGACAGTTTGTTAACCCTGCAAACCCTGCTATCCATAAAGCAACAACAGGCCCGGAAATCTGGAGAGATACGGACGGTAAGGTTGATATCTTTATTGCAGGTGTAGGTACAGGAGGAACAGTAACCGGTACAGGTGAATATCTTAAAGAGCAGAACCCCAACGTTAAAGTTGTTGCTCTTGAACCCGATGCTTCACCCGTTCTTTCCGAAGGTACTGCTGGTCCTCATAAGATTCAGGGTATCGGTGCAGGATTTGTACCTGAAGTGCTTAATACAAAGGTATACGATGAAGTATTCCGCGCAAAGAATGAGGATGCTTTTGCAGCAGCTAAACTTCTTGCAAAGAAGGAAGGTATTTCAGTAGGTATTTCATCAGGAGCCGCTCTTCACGGAGCAATTGAACTTGCAAAGAGAAGCGAGAATGAAGGAAAAGTTATCGTTGCACTTCTTCCCGACAGTGGTGACAGATATTATTCAACACCTCTTTTTACTGAATAGCCGTACATAAATGCAGTAAAGAGTAATATATAAATATGCACGGATGAGAGATCATCTGTGCATATTTTTTTATTGACAATCTAACGAGTGTTAGATATACTTTCTCTAACGATTGTTAGAGAGGTGCGTTATGGATACTAAAGAAAAAATTATGGATGTTGCATTGCATATGTTTTCGGAAAGAGGATACGAGGCCGTTTCGATAAGGGATATATGCGGTGAAGTGGGCATCAAAGAAAGCACGCTTTATTATCATTTCAAGAATAAACAGGATATTTTGGATTCACTTGTAGATAAGTTTAAAAAGCATATAGGCGAGCTGTTAAGTCATATAGACGAGATCCCTAAGGCACCTTCAAAGAAGGCGAAAAAAAGTGATCTCGCGTCAGATAAGATTATTGATTCCTATATGATGGAAAGTTATCTTTTTGATCCGTTCTGCAATCTTATGATCAGACTTATGATGATCGAACAGTTCCATAATGAGGAGATCAGAGAACTTTATGAGAAGACGATGTTCACCGATCCTTATGAGATTCAAATGAATGTTATGAAGAGGCTGGCAGCGCAGTGTTTGTTTTCGGTAAAAGAGGCAGAACAGATAGTTAAACAGAACCATGCTTATATGACGATGCTGACATATAAATACCTTCTTAACGGTGAACTTACAGAAGAGAGAAAGAAGGCGTATGCAAAAGAAGTGCATGCACTTATGGGGCAATCCGTTCCGGGAGGTAAAAAGTGATGAAGAAGATCGCAATGTTTACGATGGGAACACGAGGTGATGTTCAGCCGTACATATATCTTTCGAAAGAATTGATAAAGAACGGATACGATGTGATCTTGGGAACACATCCCTGCTGGAAAAAACTTGTTGAAGATGCGGGTATTAATTTTGAACCGATCGGTCCTGATATCGATATCGAAAAAGAGGCGGCAGCAATCAGGGGAAAAGTTTCTAATCCGGCATTAAGTCTTTTAAAGACCATGAATTTTATTATGCGTATCATACAGGGTTCCACGCAAGAGGTGTATGAAGTCTGCAAGGGCAAAGACCTGATCATTGTCACGCACAGTATGATCGGTGCTGTGGAGGCTAATGTTCTTGGAATTCCGACAGTGAATGTAACGCTTCAGACGGAGATGATCGCACAGCCCGGAAAACCGCAGAAACCTGTAGGAAAACTTATCGGAAAGATGATAGCAAAAAAGGTTGCTCAACCGTATAATAAAATTCGTAAAGTATATGGCTTGAAGCCTATGAAAACCGCAGATGAGATCATGTCGGAAAAACTGAATCTTATTCCGATCAGCAAGTATGTTTTGGAAAGAAATCCGTACTGGGAAGATAAGAATGTGCTGACGGGATACTGGTTCGAGGATGATGCTGAATACGTTCCTGATGAAGGGCTTAAATCTTTTCTTGAAAAAGGAGATAAACCGGTCGTTCTTGCTCTTGGTGCAATGTCTTTTGAATATAAACCTCAAAAAGAAAAACTTGATATGTTTGTTAAGGCTTTTCAAAAAACAGGTGAAAGAGCGATAATACAGGGATTTCAGAAATCACTTAAAGATTATGAACTGCCGGATACAATGATAGCATGCGGAAGTGTTCCTCACAGCTGGTTATTCAAACAGGGAAAATATGTAATACATCATTGCGGATTCGGTACTACAGCTGCTACTATGGTTTATGGAATTCCGTCTATTCCTGTACCGCATGTACTTGATCAGCTGGGGTTTGCGATGCAGCTTGAGAAGATCGATGTTGCCGTAAAGCATATCAAATCAAAAGATCTGAGTGAGCAGACAGTTGCAGCAGCTATCGAAGAGATGAATCGTACATATGAAAGAAAAAAACAAAATGCTTTGTCTGTATCGGAAAAGATTCGGGAAGAGAACGGACTAAAGGAAGCAGTCAGATTGATTGGGAGCGTAATGGAATGAGCATTAAAGGCATAGTTTTTGATATAGGTCAGACTCTTGCATATTATCCGATACCTTTAAACTGGTCGTCGTTATACAGACCTGCATTTGAAAGTATCGCAGAGAAAAATCACTTAAGTATTTCTGAAGAAGAATATTCACATATTGCAAATGTTCTGGTGAAATATAATGCCAGGATCACCCCGAGAGAGATAGAAGTTTCATCGGATGTCATATTCAGAGAGATACTTGAAGGTACGGCAATCCCGATGAGTTATATGGATGATATAAAAAGAGATTTTTATTCTTTTTTCAGAAGAGATGTTGTGACGTATGATGATGTGCCGGATACATTAAAAGTTCTTAAAGATAAAGGGATAATGACTGCAACATTTTCTGATGTACCATATGGCATGGATAATTCATTTGCACTTGAAGATATCCGTGAGGTGATAGATTTCATAGATATACCTTTTACATCAAATGATGCAGGATACAGAAAGCCGAATGTAAAGGGTTTGGAAATCCTTTTAGAGAAAATGAATATCGGCCCTTCGGAAATGATATTTGTCGGTGATGAGAAGAAAGATATCGAATGCGGAAACAATGCGGGAGTTATTTCTGTTCTCATAAACCGTACCGATGAAAATAAAGATTTCGGACAAAAATATACTATAAAAAACATGAACGATATCCTGGGTTTTATCACAGGTGATATGAATGTATAATATATCAGAATTTTGATGAGACATTACAGATGTATGTGATAAAACGCTGATCGTTGCTATGGTAGGTGATTACTAAAAAAGGAGAGACTAAAATGCAGAATACTACCAAGATCATTTTTGTGCGTCATGCTCAGGCAGTGTACGGCGAGGATGACAGAATAAGACCTCTTACGGAGGATGGTTTAAGAAGCAGAGCGATCGTTTTGGAAACTTTAAAAGATATAAAGATCGATCGCTTTTTAAGCAGTCCTTATAAGAGAAGCATGGAAACCATTCAAACGGCAGCAGAATATTTCAGGATGCCGATAGAGACCGATGAACGTTTTCGTGAAAGAAAAGCGGGAAACTGGGAAAGCGGCTGGCTTGAAAAAAGATGGGCTGACTTTACATGCGCAGAAGAAGGCGGAGAGTGCCTTGCTTCAGTACAGGATAGAAATATTGAGGCTCTTAAAGATGTATTGGCTGAAAACGCCCGTAAGACCGTTGTTATCGGAACACACGGAACGGCTTTATCAACGATATTGAATTACTATGATAATTCTTTCGGACTTGATGATTTTTTGAGGATCGTAGGTTGGATGCCGTACATTGTTGAGCTGACTTTTGACGGAGATAAGCTCTTGGAAAAGAAAGAGCTGGCTCATGTAGTAACGCAAATAGATTAGTGGCTTAAATAAGAAAAGGATGTAAAAAATGTATACACTGAAAAGACTCGGTATAGAGGATAAAGAAGAAATAAAAGATGTATTTACAAGCGTATTTACAAAAGAACCCTGGTACGATGACTGGTCAGATGAAGAGCAGCTTGATATGTATATTTTCGATCTTATCGGACAGGGCTATTCGCTGACATACGGATTGTATGATAATGCGGGAGAGTTGATAGGAATCTCCTTAGGATATATCAAGCATTGGTATTCAGGTACGGAATACATTATCGATGAACTTTGCATTAAAACCGAAAGACAGGGAAACGGAGCAGGAACATTTTTCATTCATGCGATCGAAGAGGCTATAAAGGAAATCGGTCTTAAGCAGATCTTTCTTTTGACGGAATCAAATGTTCCGGCATACGAATTTTATAAGAAAAACGGATTTATACAGTCCGAACATAACGTTGCGTTTTTTAAACAGGTTTAATCAGGAGAGAAATAAAAGATGGAATTGAAAAAACTTACTGAACATATATGGTACATGCCTTATGAATCGGAGCGTGACCGCCCGAATCTCGGATATGTGAAAGGCGATAACTGGAGCCTTGCGATCGATGCAGGACACTCTGCGGCACATACAAAGGAATTTTACGAACTTCTTGAAAAAGAGAATCTGCCCCTGCCTTCACTTACGGTCCTTACCCATTGGCATTGGGATCATACTTTCGGAATGCATTCCGTAAACGGGCTTTGCCTCGCAAATGCAAAAACAAATGAATATCTTTTGGAATGGAAAGAAAAAATCGAAAAGAACGGACCGGATGAATTATTTGCGATCCATGAAAGCATCAGACTTGAATACAGCAATAGTGCAAAGGTAATTGTAAAGCCTGCAGATATGCTTTATTCCGGCGAGATGACCCTTGACCTTGGCGGCTGCATTGTCAGAGTTATTCAGACAGAAGCTCCGCATACGGATGATTCCACTCTTGTCTATATTGAGAATGATAAGACATTATTCCTCGGTGATTCTACCTGCGATGATTTCATGTCAGGAGAAAAAAGAGCTGACCTTTGTGAGAAACTTGCGGATACTATCAAAAAGATAAATCCGGAAACGTGTGTGGAAGGTCATTGGGTACCCGTGGAAACTGAAGATACATTAAATGATTTGATGAGTGGAATATAGTTGACTCTGGATGGCGGAAGAATGAATATTTTTGAAGAAGTAAACAATTGGGAGAAAACTGAAGGCGCAGAGATCTTTTCTTCGATTCTCGATGTAAGCGATCCGGTAATTCTTGATTATGGATGCGGCTGTGGAAATTATTCTTTTGCGGCAGCTAATGCTTTTGGAAAGAATTGTAAAGTGTATGCCGTAGATATTAACAGGCAGTGTCTGGATTATATAAGCGGGAAAGCCAAAGATGAGAAGATTGATTGCATTACAACTTTAGAGGGAAGAGAAGATTATCGTCAGGATTTTGACAGTGACTTTTTTGATCTTGTAATCTATGCGGATATATTCCACGGAGAAGAGAAAACACATAACGGGCTTCATCGATTTGTTATGATTGAAGAAGCGAAAAGAACGCTGAAAGAAGGCGGAATTCTTGCGGTACTTCCTTTTCATCTTTCGAACTTCCGTGATAAGGATAAAAAGAAGTGCAAGTACACATACAAAAGACTGATCGAAGAAATAAGCGAATGCGGATTTGAATATATTGATAAGGATCTTCAGGGTATTCATTTTGAAAAAGTATACAGTCCTTATTATCAGCAAAAAGGCGGAGTAACATTTGACAGTCTTGAACGCGGTAAGTTACTATTGTTTAGTTGCATAAAAAAGTGAGAAAAGGGAGAAATAAAAAAGAGAGGCGGAGGAGACATGGAGAATGTTTTTGGTGAAAACACGAAGAAACTTGGTTTCGGAATGATGAGACTTCCTGAACTTGCTACATCCGGAAAGTTTGGAAACATCGATATCGAGCTTACCAAGAAGATGGTGGATTACTTTATATCCGAAGGCTTTACTTACTTTGATACTGCCTGGATGTATTGTGGGTTCAAGAGTGAGGATGCTGCCGGTGAAGCACTGGTAAGCAGACATAACAGAAACGAATTTACGCTGGCCACCAAGCTTCACTCAGGATTCTTTAACAGTGAGGAAGAAAGAGAGAAAGTATTTAATACCCAGCTTGAGAAAACAAGGGTGGATTATTTTGACTACTACCTTCTTCATGACCTCGGAGAGGACCATTATAAGAAGTATCAGAAATTTGGATGCTTTGAATGGCTGGCTGACAAGAAGAAAGCAGGATATGTCAGACATATGGGCTTTTCATATCATGACAGGGCAGACCTTTTGGACAGGATACTTACAGATCATCCTGAAGTGGAATTTGTTCAGCTCCAGATCAATTACCTTGACTGGGAGAGTGAGGTAATACAGTCAAGAAAATGTTATGAAGTGTGCGAAAAACACGGTAAGCCGGTGATCGTTATGGAGCCTGTCAAAGGCGGAACACTGTCTAACGTAGTGCCGGAGGTTGAAAAGCTGTTTAAGGATCATGCGCCTGATATGTCGATCGCATCCTGGGCAATCAGATTTGCAGCAAGTCAGCCAAATGTAAAGATGGTTCTTTCCGGTATGGGAAACATGGACATGCTGACAGATAATACAGGGTATATGAAGGATTTTATTCCATTGAACGCTGAAGAGATGGACATCATAAAGAAAGTAACGGATTTGATAAATTCAAGCATAGCTATACCTTGTACAGGGTGTGCATACTGCGTGGACGGATGCCCTAAAAATATACCGATACCAAAGTATTTTTCTGTTTATAATGCTGAGATGCAGGAATATAAAGGTAAACCATTTACTCCTCAGGGCGAATACTATGACAGGCTTACTCAGGTATATGGCAAGCCGGGTGACTGCATAGGATGTGGAAAGTGCGAGAGAATCTGTCCTCAGCATCTGCCGATAAGAAACAATCTTAAACTGGTAGCTTCGCAATTTGAGTGATATTACAAATGTAATCACCGGTTAATCGATAGAACGATAAATAGGGATTTGCAGAAAGGGAAAAAATGATAATTCGAGATTTTGAACCGAAACATACAGAGGAAGCAGCGGAAATTGCCCTTGACGTATATAATTATGAGAGAGCATTTATACGGGATCTTCCGGAAATATCAAGCATTCCCATACTGAAACAATTATCCGAAAATGGCTTCGGCGTCGCAGCATTTGAAGGCGGAAAAATGGTTGGATTTCTATGCAGTGTTGAACCTTTTGAAAATGTTTTTCGTTCCACTGATGTGAAAGGTGTCTTTTCGCCTATGGGTGCGAATGGAGCAGTTGCTGAAAATCATGGTAAGATTTATGCTGCATTGTATCAGGCAGCTGCAAAAAAATGGGTAAAAGCCGGAGCGGTGTCACATGCCATTTGTTTATATGGACACGATGAGCAGGCAAAACAGCAGCTTTTTCGTT
>JAEEGJ010002475.1_pt1 | contig 94114 bp, 76 predicted proteins | sample 8958761 | NCBI WGS metagenome assembly JAEEGJ01 (sample SAMN16246546, study PRJNA631951) | gut metagenome | biome: gut microbiome; feature: rumen; material: RS-attached | host: Bos | place: Iran: Karaj | collected 2018-10 | reverse complement strand
CGCGTCGACTGGACGAACTACCGTGAGAGCATCCCCGCCTTCCTGACCCTGATCATGATGCCGCTGGCCTACAGCATCTCCGACGGTATCCTCATCGGCGTGATCTCCTACGTAGTCCTTTATGCCCTCACCGGCAAGGCCAAAGAGATCACCCCTACGATGTGGGTCCTCGCCATCCTGTTCATCCTGCGATACATATTCATATAAATATTATTCGTATATTTGTAAAGCGTTATGCCGGGTCAAGCCCGGCATGATGCTTTAATAAGTAGTAAAGTTATGAAAGTCAGTATCCTCATGGGGTCGAAGAGCGACTGGGACGTGATGTCCGCGGCTTGCGAGACCCTCGAATCCTTTGGTGTAGAATACGAAAAGAAGGTGATCAGCGCGCACCGGACGCCGCAGTTTTTCATGGAGTACATGGCGGGACTGCGCGACCGCGGCTTCGGGATCGTGATCGCCGGAGCCGGCGGCGCGGCGCACCTGCCGGGCATGGCCGCCGCCCTGACCACGCTGCCCGTCATCGGCATCCCCATCCGCAGCAAGGCCCTCAATGGCATGGACTCCCTGCTGTCGATCGTCCAGATGCCGAGCGGCATCCCCGTGGCCACCATGGCCATCGACGGCGCGAAGAACGCAGCGCTGTATGCCGTGGCAATCCTGGCCCTGCACGATGAGATGCTCGCCATCCGTCTTGATGCTTTCCGCGCCGCCCAGGCCGAAAAAGTATTGGATACCCAACTATAACCCCATGGACAAACGCCGCATTTTTGTCGAGAAAAAGCCCGCGTTCCGGGTGGAGGCCGAGAGTCTTCGCAAAGAATTCAATGAAAACCTGTCGGTCGGACTCCAGTCCCTGCGCCTGGTCAATCTCTATGACCTGACCGGCTTCTCCGACGACCTGCTTGAGAAGTGCCGTTACACGGTGTTCGGTGAGCGCGTATCCGACACGGTGGTCGATGAACTCGACCTGGCCGGCCGCCGGTATCTTGCCGTGGAATATATTCCGGGCCAGTTCGACCAGCGTGCCTCGTCGGCCCTCGACTGCGTACACCTTATCGATCCGGCAGCGAAGGTGGACATCCGCAGCGGCCGCCTGCTGATTTTCGACGACGACTTCTCCGACGAGGGGATGGCGGCTGTGCGCCGCTATTTCATCAACGCCGTGGAGAGCCGCGAGAAAGACCTGTCGGTCATCGCCGGCGAAGAGGCCGCGGCCGTCCGGCCGCTGGCCACCCTCGATGGCTTTACCGACATGCCGGAGGCTGACTTCGCTGCCTTCTGCCGTGACTGGGGCCTGGCCATGAATACCGACGACCTTCGCGAAGTTGTGCTCCACTTCCGCAAGGAAGGCCGCAATCCCACCGAGACGGAACTCCGCATCCTCGATACTTACTGGAGCGACCACTGCCGCCATACGACCTTCACGAGCGAGCTGACCGCAATCAGCGTGGAGGATTCCTTCATCAAGCCGGCCCTCGAAGCAGACCTGGCGCAACTCGAGCAGATCCGCCACGAGCTCGGCCGCGACCATAAGCCGCTCTGCCTCATGGAACTGGCCACCATCGGCGCCCGCTACCTGAAACACAAGGGCGTGCTGGACAACCAGGAGGAGAGCGAAGAGAACAATGCCTGCAGCATCGTCATCGACGTGGATGTCGACGGAAAGCCGGAGAAATGGCTGCTGCAGTTCAAAAACGAGACCCACAACCACCCTACGGAGATTGAGCCGTTCGGAGGCGCGGCCACGTGCCTGGGCGGCGCCATCCGCGACCCGCTGTCGGGCCGCGCCTATGTGTACCAGGCCATGCGCGTGACGGGTGCCGGCGACATCTGGAAACCCGTGTCCGAGACGATGCACGGCAAGTTGCCGCAGCGGATGATTTCGCGCAAGGCGGCGGCCGGCTATTCGAGCTACGGCAACCAGATCGGCCTGGCGACCACGCATGTGCGTGAAATCTTCCACAAGGGCTATACGGCCAAGCGCATGGAGGTCGGTGCGGTGGTGGGTGCCGTTCCACAGGCACAGGTGCTGCGTGAACGCCCCGTGCCGGGCGACGTGATCCTGCTGCTGGGTGGCCGTACAGGCCGCGACGGTATCGGCGGCGCCACGGGCTCTTCGAAAGGCCATACGGATGCTTCCCTGACGACCTGCGGCAGTGAGGTCCAGAAGGGCAATGCGCCCGAGGAACGCAAGCTCCAGCGGCTCTTCCGCCGTCCGGAAGTGTCGGGGTTGATCAAGAAATCGAACGACTTCGGCGCGGGCGGCGTGAGCGTGGCCATCGGCGAACTGGCTGACGGCCTGGAGATTCATCTCGACCGCGTCCCGACCAAATACAGCGGCCTGAATGCGATGGAACTCTCCATCAGTGAGTCGCAGGAGCGCATGGCGGTGGTGATTCCGGCTGGCGCGCGCCAGCAATTCGAGCTATATTGCGCCGAAGAGAACATCGAAGTAACTTATGTGGCCGACGTGACCGATACGGGCCGGATGCGGATTCTCAACGGCGAGGAATGTGTGGCCGACCTGCCGCGCAGTTTCATCGACAGCGCCGGCGCCCGGCATTTCGCCCAGGCGGCTATCCTGCCCGTCGAAGACCGTGATCCTTTCGGCATCGCGGTGAAAGGCGACAGTCTGGAGGATCGCCTGAAAGCCCTTCTCGCATCCCCCAACGTGACTTCGCAGAAAGGACTGATCGAGATGTTCGACTCCACGATCGGCAGTTCCACGGTGCTGATGCCCTATGGCGGCAGATGGCAGGAGACCGAATCGCAGGTTTCCGTGCAGAAACTGCCCGTGCCGGGCGAAACCGATACTGCCAGCATGATGGCGTTTGGCTACAACCCCGATCTGGCGACATGGAGCCCGTATCACGCAGCGGCTTACGCTGTCGTTGAGGCCTGCACCAAGATAACGGCCGCCGGTGGCGACTGGTCCACCATGCGCTTCTCTTACCAGGAATACTTCGAGCGGATGACGCACGATCCGCATACCTGGGGCAAGCCGCTGTCTGCCCTGCTGGGCGCCCTGCGCATGCAACTGGCCCTCGGCCTGCCGTCCATCGGCGGCAAGGACTCTATGAGCGGCACTTTCGAACAGATCCACGTGCCGCCGACGCTGATTGCCTTCGGCATCACGCCGGTGAAGGCTTCGCATGTCATTTCGCCCGAATTCAAGCAGAAGGGCCATCGCATCTACCTGCTGCGTCATACGCCGCTTGCGGACCGTATGCCCGATACCGATGCGCTGAAGCATCTCTGGAGCTATGTCCACGGAGAGATCGAAGCCGGCCGCATCGTGGCGGCTTGGTCTCTGGGTTTAGGCGGCATAGGGGAGGCCCTCGCCAAGATGGCTTTCGGCAACCGCCTCGGCTTCAATGTGCAACTGTCCGAAACGGAGCTCTTCCGTCTGGGCTACGGCTCGCTCGTCGTCGAGGCGACCGAAGAACTGAAGGATCCCGGTGCCGTGCTGCTCGGCACGGTGACCGACGGCGATGTCGTGCTGAACGGCACGGAGCTGACGCTCGCGTCCCTGCGCAAGGCCTGCTTCGCCCGCTTCGCCGAAATCTATCCCGAGCGGACCCCGTTCCCTTCGCATCCCGTGCCGGAGTTCGCGGATGTTTACTGCGACAAGCCCGCATCCGTTTATCCGGGTGACGCGATTGAGCACCCGCTCGTGCTGCTGCCGGTTTTTCCCGGCACCAACTGCGACTACGACACTGCCGCGGCCTTCCGCCGCGCCGGCGCCCGCACCCGTTTCTCGGTCTTCCGCAACCTTACGGAACAAGATGTGCTCGACTCCATCGATGCGCTGTGCCGCGACCTGGCCGAGTGCCAGATCCTTGCTCTTTCGGGAGGCTTCTCATCGGGCGACGAGCCCGACGGCAGCGGCAAGTTCATCGCCAACGTGCTCGGCAACCCGAAGGTCGCCGCGCAGGTGCAGGCACTGCTCGCCCGCAAGGGGCTCATCCTGGGCATCTGCAACGGCTTCCAGGCTCTGATCAAGAGCGGCCTGCTGCCCGACGGCAAGCTGGGCGTGACGGCCGCCGATCCCACGCTTTTCCGCAATGACATCAACCGCCACATCTCACAGCTGGTAACCACGGTCGTTTCCACGACGCGCTCGCCCTGGCTCGCGGGTTTCCAGGCGCGCGAACTTCACACCGTGGCCGTGAGCCATGGCGAAGGCAAGTTCGTGGTCAACCCCGAGCAGGCTAAAAAGCTCTTCGCGAACGGCCAGGTGGCCTTCCGCTATGCCGATCCCGCCACGGGCGAACCGACCATGGAATCGCCCTACAATCCCAACGGCTCGTCCTACGCCATCGAAGGCGTCATCAGCCCCGACGGCCTGGTCCTGGGAAAGATGGGCCACAGCGAGCGGCGCGGCACCGGCCTCTACCGCAACATTCCTTCGCGTGTGGGCGAATCGATCTTTGAAAATGCAGTTAAATACTTTAGGAAACAATAATGGCAATCAACTACGAAAAAGCAGGCGTCAGCCTGGAAGCCGGATACGAAGTGGTACGGCGCATCAAACAGCATGTGTCCTCGACGAAGCGCCCGGGCTGGATGGGCGGTATCGGCTCGTTCGGCGGCATGTTCGACCTCGCCTCGCTCAACTACAAGGAGCCTGTGCTGGTGAGCGGCACCGACGGTGTGGGCACGAAACTCAAGATCGCTTTTGCGATGGACAAGCACGATACCATCGGCATCGACGCGGTGGCCATGTGTGTGAACGATGTGCTGGCGCAAGGTGCCGAACCGCTCTTCTTCCTCGACTATGTGGCGCTGGGACACAATATTCCTGAAAAAGTGGAAGCCATCGTCGCCGGTGTGGCGGAGGGCTGCCGGCAGGCAGGCTGTGCGCTGATCGGAGGCGAGACCGCCGAAATGCCGGGCATGTATGCCGACGGCGAATATGACATTGCTGGCTTTACGACCGGCGTGGTGGAGAAGAGCAAGCTGATCGACGGGACGAAAGTGAAGGTGGGCGACGTGCTGGTGGGCATTCCTTCGAGCGGCGTGCATTCCAACGGCTTCAGTCTGGTGCGCAAGATCGTCGCTGACGCAGGCCTGCAGTTTGGCCAGCGCTGCTCCGAGCTGGATGGCAAGGTGCTGGGCGAGGTACTGCTGACACCGACCAACATCTATGTGAAGGAAGTGCTGGAGGTCATCCGGCACTGCGACGTCCATGGCGTGGCACACATCACGGGCGGCGGCTTCGACGAAAATATCCCCCGCATCTTGCGGCCCGGCCAGGGCATCGAGGTGCAGGAGGGAAGCTGGAAGATCCTGCCCGTGTTCAAGGCCCTGGAGAAATGGGGCAAGATCCCGCATCGCGAGATGTTCAACATTTTCAACATGGGTATCGGCATGGTGCTGGCGCTCGACGCTTCGGAGGCTGACGCGGCCATCGCCATCCTGGCGAAGGCCGGCCGCAAGGCCACGGTCATCGGCCGTGTTACCGACGAGGAAGGCGTGAAAATCAATCTCTTATGAAACGGTTGGCGGTCTTTGCAAGCGGATCGGGCACCAATTTCGAAGCCATCGCGCAGGCATGCGTCGACGGGCGCATAGACGCGCGCGTGGCTTTGCTGGTGTGCGACGTGCCTGGTGCCAGAGTGCTGGAACGCGGCGCGCGTTTCGGCGTGGAAACTTTCTGCTTCCGGCCGAAATCCTATGCCTGCAAGGCGGATTTCGAGCGGGAAATCGCGGACCGCATGGATGCGCTGGGCATCGATCTCGTATGTCTGGCCGGTTACATGCGGATTATCGGCCCCACCTTGCTGGAACGCTATGGCGGCCGCATCATCAACATCCATCCGTCGCTGCTTCCCGCCTTCAAGGGGGCGCATGCGGTGGAGGATGCCGTGGCCTACGGCGTGAAAGTCTATGGCATAACCATCCACTGGGTCGACGACACGCTGGACGGCGGACGTATCATTGCGCAGGAAGCCTTCCCGTATGAAGGCAATGATCCCGATGAAGTACACCGCATCGGACAAAAAATCGAACATCGTCTCTACGTAGACACTATCAATAAGTTACTGAAATAATCAATGAGAGCACTCATCAGTGTAAGTGACAAAAACGGCGTGGCGGCTTTCGCCGCCGCCCTTTCCTCCCTCGGCTGGGAGATCATCGCCACGGGCGGCACGCAGCGCCTGCTGGAGCAGGAAGGCGTGAAAACCATCGGTATCAGCGAAGTGACGGGTTTCCCCGAAATCTGCGACGGCCGTGTGAAAACCCTGCACCCGAAGGTACACGGGGCCCTGCTGGGCCGTCGCGACCTGCCTTCACATCTGCAGGCCCTGAAGGAAAACGGTATTGAATTCATCGACCTGGTGTGCGTCAACCTCTATCCTTTCGCCGCTACCATCGCGAAGCCGGGCGTGACCATGGAAGACGCCGTCGAGAACATCGACATCGGCGGTCCTTCGATGCTGCGCAGCGCTGCCAAGAACTGGCGCGACGTGACGGTGGTCTGTGATCCTTCCGATTACGAGAAGGTCCTCGACGAAATCCGCTCTGGCGGCAATACCAAGCCCGAGACGCGCCTGACGCTCTCTGCCAAGGCTTACACGCATACGGCCCAGTACGATACGATGATTGCGCGTTATATGCGCGCCCAGGCCGGCCTGCCGGAGAAACTTTTCCTGGAATACGACCTGAAGCAGTCCCTGCGCTATGGCGAGAACCCGCACCAGCAGGCGAATTTCTATGCGGCGAAGGAGCCGCAGCCGTATTCGCTGGCCTTCGCCCGCCAGATTCAGGGCAAGGAGATGTCCTACAACAATATACAGGACGCGAATGCCGCGCTCAACATCGTCCGTGATTTTGCCGGCCAACCGTTCTGCGTGGCTCTCAAGCACATGAATCCTTGCGGAGCGGCGGTGGGGGAGACCATCGAAGCGGCCTGGCAGGCGGCGTATGAGGCCGACAAGGTCAGCATCTACGGCGGGATCGTGGCGGTTAACCGTCCGTTGACGGCCGAAGTGGCGCAGGGTATGAAGCCCATCTTCCTGGAAATCGTCATCGCGCCGGCCTTTACACCGGAGGCGCTGGAGATTCTGTCGTCGAAGAAGAATCTGCGTGTGCTGGAGGTGGAGATGGCTCCGGAGAAGCAGGCGCCGATGCAATATGTAAGCGTCAACGGCGGCATGCTGGCGCAGCAACTTGACGTGGCCGTCGAAAAGGTCTCTCCGCAGATGTGCGTCACGAGTGTCAAGCCGACCGTGGCGCAGCTGCGCGACCTTGATTTCGGCTGGCGCATTGTCAAGCATGTGAAATCCAATGCCATAGCTGTGGTCCGCGACGGTCACACCATCGGTGTGGGCGCCGGCCAGATGAACCGCGTAGGCTCGGCCGAGATCGCCCTGAAAGAGGCGCAGGCCGCCGGCTTCACGGAAGGCCTCGTCCTGGCCTCCGACGGCTTCCTGCCTTTCGGCGACACGGTTGCCCTCGCCGCCCAATACGGCGTCACCGCCATCGTCCAGCCCGGCGGCAGCATCCGCGACGAAGAATCCATTGCCAAAGCCGACGAACTGGGCATCACGATGCTCTTCACCGGCGTCCGCCACTTCAAACACTAGTATTACGGGGCTATGTCCCGAGTCCCTTATTGTTCGCCGTCCTCACCAGAGCCTTCTCTTGAGGACGGCGAACATTTTTCATTCCGTCCATCCTCAATGACGGCCTTAATTGAGGACGGTCATCATCTTCGGCGGTATCTGCCGTGCGCTTAGAATATATCGCGCTTCCGCTCAGCCTCCTTACTTCCGAAGGCGCTTGGTGCAGATCAATCGAAGATAGCAGGATGTAGTATGGACATAAATGGGATCAGCGGAAAGTGGGTGGAGTAGTATCGACCTTGATCCTGTCTCTCGTCGACCCGCTGTCACCCATGCCGCTGTTCGCGCCTTTTCGCCAATAATTCACATTGCTGAAATTGCGGTTTGGTGTAAATTTAATAAGGAACAACGGCATAGCGGTCTTGGAGTCACAGGCCAAATTGCGCTTTGGCGTTAAGATAATTTGGCAATTATTATTTAAATATTGCCGAATTATCGTTATCTTGCGGTCAAATGGGAATCTATGAGGATCGTGAAAGTTAACGAACGTGTAGAGGAACTCCTTGATCAGGGACGGGAGTTGTCGGTGGACGACTTTACGGAAGTATTGAGGGGGATGCCGATGGCTTCCGTGTATACTCGGATCCGGGCTTTGTGCGAGGCAGGCCGTTTGTCAAGGACGGGGCGTGGGAGGTATCTGCCGGTACACAAGCCGACTTATCGGGAGGAAATCACGCCGTGGATGCGGGAAGTGAATGAGATTTTGATGGATGAGTGCGTCGGGACAGACCATTGTCTTTATCAGCGAGATGGCAATCTGTATGTTGAGGCGGCGCGCAGCGATCTTCTAGTATTGATGGATTGTCTGGGTAAACACTACAAGAAGGTGGTTGACGCGGAAGCGGCGGAGCGATTTCCGGCTGTGCTGGAAGGATATATCATCGTTGGTCCGCTTGTTTCAGAGGCGCCTATCTGCGAAGATAACGGCATTCAGGTGCCTTCCCTTGAGAAACAGATTGTCGATACCATTCGTCGTAAAGATGCCGCGGAAGAGTATTTCCGTCTGGAGTTTCAGAAGCAAATGGAGGTGTATCCCGTGAATGTGAACCGATTGGGCCGATATGCCGCCAGACGGGGCGTATCAGAAGAATTATCACAGTGCATCTCCGGTTTGGACGAATCCCGAATCAAGATGTTTTCGGAGGTTCAAAGTTGTCTGGCCGGTATGCCCATCCTCCGTGCATGGGTATTCGGCTCGTTCGCCCGGGGCGAGGAGACTCCAGAAAGCGATCTGGACCTGTTGGTGGATTATGACCATGAAGTAAAGATATCCCTATTGGACATTGTCCGGTTCAAGCTTGATATCGAGAAAAAGATCCAACGAGAGGTCGATCTGGTTGAAAACGGTTACCTCAAACCTTTCGCCGTCGCTTCGGCGGAACGAGATAAGTATTTGATCTATGAGAGATAAGGAAATGAATCTTTGAAATCACATTTTGTGATGGCAAAAGGTCGGATCCGTTGTTAATTCCATTTTCTACAGGTTTTGTGTGGGGGGAACAGAAATGATTCGTATTTTTGTGAAAAATGGTAGCGGGAGCAAATAAAGGCGATTTTGCTCCCACAACAGGTAAAATGAACCATCGGGGAGCAAATACAGGCATTTTTGCTCCCGCATACAGAAGAAATTAACAGATATGCTCAAGATTGGAGACAAGATGCCGTCGTTTGAGGTCGTAGACCAGGACGGGAAGCCGGTGAAGTCGGAGGACTTCATCGGGAAGGGTCGCAAGACCATCATCTATTTTTATCCGAAGGACAACACTTCGGGCTGTACGGCCGAGGCCTGCTCGTTCCGGGACAATTATGCGGAGCTGACGGAGGCCGGATACAACGTGGTGGGCGTGAGCAAGGACAGCGCCAAGTCGCACACGGGGTTCCGGGCGAAATACGAGCTGCCTTTCCGTTTGCTGGCCGACACTTCCACGCAGATGCTGCAGGACTTCGGCGCCTGGGGCGAGAAGAAGATGTATGGAAAGACCACGATGGGGACGCTGCGTCGCACCTTTATTTTTGATGAAAACGGTATTCTGGAGCGTATCATCGAGAAGGTGGATACGAAGAATGCCGCCGGACAAATTCTGGAGGACTGAACCATGGGAAAGAAAGTTCTGGTTGTCGGCGGCGGCGGGCGGGAACACGCCATCGTCGATGCATTGGCCTGGTCTCCCCAGGTAGAGAAGATTTACTGCGCACCCGGCAATGCCGGGATTGCCTATCAGGCGGAATGTGTGCCGCTGAAAGATACGGATATCGATGGTTTGCTGGCCTTTGCGAAAGAAAAGGAGATCGATCTGACGGTCGTGGGTCCGGAAGCGGCGCTGGCCGCGGGCATTGTCGACAGGTTCCGTGCAGCCGGGCTGAAGATATTCGGCCATACGAAGGCGGCCACCGCCATCGAATCGAGCAAGGAGTTCGCCAAGCGGCTGATGGCCGGAGCGAAGGTGCCGACGGCGGCGTATCAGACCTTCACAGATTTCGACGAAGCCTGGGCGTATGTCCGGGCCGCTTCGTTGCCGACCGTCATCAAGTACGACGGCCTGGCTGCCGGCAAGGGCGTGGTCGTGGCCACTACGCTGGAAGAAGCCGAGGCCGCGCTGCGCGACATGCTGCTCGACGGCCGCTACGGTGAGGGGAAAGTGGTGATCGAGGAATTCCTGACGGGCCCCGAATTCTCGCTGATGGCGTTCGTTTCCGGCCGTCAGGTCCGGCCGATGGTGGCCGCGCAGGACCACAAGCGCGCCTTCGACGGCGATACCGGTCCGAACACGGGCGGCATGGGTGCCTATACGGAATCTTTCGCTACGGGCAAGAGCGGTCTGTCGTTCATTTCGGACGAAGAATATGATTTTGCCGTGGCGCATATCCTGCAGCCCGTCGCCGATGCGATGGCCGATGCCGGAACGCCGCTCAGCGGCGTGCTCTACGGCGGCCTGATGAAAACGCCGGACGGCATCAAGGTCATCGAATTCAACGCCCGTTTCGGCGATCCCGAGACGGAAGTCGTGCTGACGCGCCTCGAGAGTGATAGCTACGATGTGTTCGAAGCGGCTGCAACGGGCGCCGCGCTGCCCGAACTGCAGTGGAAGGATGCCTCCGTCATGGGCGTGGTGATGGCCTCGAAAGGCTATCCCGGCAGCTATTCAAAAGGCGTCCCCATCGTCATCACGCCCGACTTCAGGGAACGCATCTATCACATGGGGACGAAGCGCACCGACGACGGCCTTGTCACCGCAGGCGGCCGCGTCCTGATGGTCGTCTCCGAAGCCCCGACGATGAAGGAAGCCGCCCGCCGCTGCTATGCCGGCATCGACCAGATCCGCTGCAACAACCTCTTTTATCGTCACGATATAGCAAAATATGTCTTGTTATAACATGGGAAAGATCATTGACGGAAAAGCCATTGCTGCAGGGCTGTATGAAGAAATGCAGCAGGAAGTCGTTGAACTGGAAAAGACCTACGGCCGACGACCGGGCCTGACGGTCATCATCGTGGGCGAAGACCCCGCCAGCCAGGTGTATGTGCGCAACAAGGAGATCGCCGCAAAGAAGGTCGGCTTTGTCTCCGACGTCATCCGGATGCCGGAGCAGACGAGCCAGGACGAGCTGCTGGAAGTCATCGCGCGCCTCAACGCCGACACGAAGGTCGACGGTATCCTCGTGCAACTGCCCGTGCCGAAGCACATCGACAAAGACGCCGTCATCGCCGCCGTCGCCCCCGAAAAGGACGTGGACGGCTTCTTCGGCATGAAGTCCGGCTTCACCATGAAGCAGGGCTACGTTGCGCCCTGCACGCCCCGCGCCTGCATCCACCTGATCAAGACCACGGGCGAAGCCATCGAAGGCAAGCATGCCCTCGTCGTAGGCCGCGGCGAACTGGTCGGCAAGCCGGTCGCAACCCTGCTGCTCAATGAGAACGCCACCGTTACCATTGCCCATTCCCGTACCCGCAACCTCGGCGAAATCGCCCGCACCGCCGACATCATCGTCGCCGCCGTGGGCCGTCCGAACATCATCACCGGCGACATGGTCAAGCCCGGCGCCATCCTCATCGACGTCGGCATCAACCGCGGCGCCGACGGCAAACTCTGCGGTGACATTGACTTCGCCACCGCCGAACCCGTTGCCGGCTGGATCACCCCCGTCCCCGGCGGTGTCGGCCCCATGACCATCGCCATGCTCATGCGCAACACCCTCGACTGCTATCTGAACCACGTGAGGTAACTTAGGGTTCAAGCCCGCGCAATCTGTTTTTGTGTTTTATATTATTTATATATACTTTTACTTATCATTTGGAAGTATATGAAAAAGATCTTACTTGTATTGCTGATTGCCGTCCCTTCCGCCGTGTGGGCGCAGGGAACGCTTGGCCTTCGTTTCGAAGGGGGTGTTTCATGGATGCAAGGCGGTGGCATCGAAGGGGCCAGCGCCAAAACGCTTACGGCCATCCAGCCCCAGGTCGGCGCGGGAATTTTCTTCAACTTCAACCCCTCTTTCCGTCTGGGACTCGACTATAGCTATACCCGGATGTTGCGGGAACAGACCAATGCCAGTCTGCTGCCCCAGCCCGACGGCGGTGTGAAGGGCGACGTCTATAGCGACTTCAAAACCAACTTTCATGGCGCCGGGCTGACCGGGGAACTGAACCTGCTGGGTCTGGGCGGCAGGAAGAACCCCCTTTCTCTCTATGTGGGAACCGGAGTGACCTGTCTGTTCGCAGCGGGCAACAGCTACACAATCGGCGTGAGCAACACCATCAAACCCGACAAAACCGGCAATACGGTCCATGTCACGGGACACAACGAAGGACACCGATACGTCGTGCCCTGTATCCCGGCTGCGCTGTCGCTGGAATATGTCATTCTCCCGCAGGTGGCGTTGCGGATCAGCGGCGGCTACCGTTTCGTCCTGGCAGGCAAACAGGAACTCTCGCCGAAAGGCCAGGCCTTTGCCACCGTAGGTCTTTGCTTCCAACTGATGAAATAAAAATGAAACTTATGAAAAATACGAAGGACAGACGCATTTGGCGCAGCAGGGCGCTGGCAATCCTGCTTCTGGCTCCGCTGGCGTTTTCGTCGTGCGAGAACCGGCATCCGGAGATGGATATCACGATGGAGACGGATTTCAGCGAAATCATCGCGGCCATCAACAGCGCGAACAAGTCGCTTTCCGACAAGTTGGCGCTGATTGAAGCGTCACTGCAACAGGGGTTGGCCGACAACCAGGCCGCGATGGAGCAGGTCCGGCAGGCCGTGGCCTCATTGAGCGGGACCATGGAAGAAAAACTGGCTGCCGTCGAGGCAGCCGTAAAGGCCCAGACCACAAGCCTGGAGACGAAGCTGGCGTTGGTAGAAGCGGCAGTCAGCAACGGCTTTGCCGACAGCCAGGCGCAACAGGTGCTGCTGCAGCAGGCCATCGCTTCGCTGAGCGGTTCGACGGAGGAGCGAATCACGCAGATCGAAACGACCGTGAAAGCCCAGACATCGAGCCTGGAGACGAAGATAGGCCTGATTGAAGCGGCAGTGACGGAAGGCTTTGCCGACAGCGCCGCCGCGCAGGCGCTGATGCTGGAAGCGATTGCTTCGCTGGACGGCACGCTGGAAGAAAAGCTGGCGGCCATCGAAGCTGCCATCGGCGATCAGACAACGGCCCTTTCGGCACGGATGGCCTTGATTGAAGCGGCTGTCAAGGAAGGTTTTACTGCTGATTCAACACAGCGGACACTGATTCAGACGGCCGTGGATTCCCTCGGTGGTACGGTGGACGATAAACTGGCCGCCATCAATTCGGCCATGGCCAGCCAGACTACAAGCCTGGATGCGAAAATGGCGCTGATCGAAGCGGCTGTGACGGCGATCGGAGAGATCGACATCGAAACGAAAGTGAAAATGATCCAGCAGGCGCTTTCATCATTGGGTGGTACAGTCAACCAAAAACTGACGGCCATCCGAACGGCACTGGAGAGCCAGTCTACGGACCTGTCGTCGAAGATTGCCCTCATCGAGACAGCCCTTACCAACGGTTTTGCCGACGGGCAGACAACCATCGGCCTCCTGCAGACCGCGCTGGGTGCGCTGAAGAAGCAGGTGGGCGACATGGACGATGCGCTCTCGAAAGACATCGGCGATGTGGTTACCGATCTCGGTACGCTCTCGACTACCCTCACTACGGGACAGATCGCCCAGGCCCTGGCGCAGATCCTTGCCGCTGTGCAGGGCCAGACCGACTACAGCCAGGCCCTTGCTGATATCAAGAAAACCATCGAAGACCTGAAAGAGGAAGTCGACAACTTCTCCCTGTCCTATCTGGGCGTTGCTTCCTATACCGTCGTCAAAGGCCAGACCATCGATATACCGCTTCGCGTCAATCCTTCGAACAAAACACTCGAAATGGAGAAAATGCATCTCAAGATTCTGGAGAGCAAGCAATTCTTCCCTAACAATGCCGGGACGGAAGCGGATCACTTCACCCTCACATCCCTTGTGGCGGACCCTTCAACCGAAGGACAGTATATCGCCACGCTGACGGCGGTCTCTATCTTATCCATCTGGGATGAATCCACACTGGCCTTCGAATATGACTATGGCACGGATACGAAGCCGAAGTCTTTCACTACGAATTCATTCCAGGCCGTGATGTTGCCCAATCTCGATTTCGGGGTCTATCGCTGGAACTATCCCTATGCTTCGTATTGCGCGATAGATACGTTCTACAACGCGAACAGTGAGCCATATCCCGATGATACACTGGGTGTCGTATACTACGCCCTGGACTCGGTAATATTCCGGCAGAAGAGCGGCTTGGAGACCCGTTCCTACACGGCGTCCAATATCGCCTCCGCCAGTTTTACTCCGCTCGATGCCAATATGGCTCCTGTGAAATGCATCCTCGACAACAAGAAGCATTTCGTACGCTTCTATCCCGATACGACAGGCAGCAAGAAATGGCGGGATTTCCGGATGGCCACCGGCATCAAGAATGAGGAAGTCGTCGGTATTCTGTCGCTGACCGACAACTGGGGCGTGACGTCTACGTTCGGCGTCAATTTGTCCTGGTTCAACACCTACAGTCTGGATCTGAATATCGATGTCAGTGTCAATGACCCGAGTCTTTTCAAGGGAAATTATCCGTACTATCCCTGCGATTTGTCGGACAAGTTCAAGGAGATAGGGCTGGACGATGAACGACTGCCCGAGCGCTATGCATTCGAATACAGCACGATTCCCCTGACAAGCGCGAAAGACCCGGGGTGTGAGCAGTTGGGATTGGAGTGGAAGGGACTTAAACGGGAGGCGAATCTGGTCTTCAGCAAGAAGGGTGACCAACTTGCCGCCGGCCAGAAATACCGGGTTCGCGGCCGCATCCGGCTCAATACGAAACCCAGTGACAATACACCTTCCTTTGCACCGACGCAACTGTTGCTGGACTACTGTATCACGCTGAACTTGATCGACTAGACTCATGAAACACATTCTATACAGATGGTTCCTCTTCTGGACGGTATCCCTGTCGCTGGTTGCTTGTGAAGACGAAGCTTCGCCGGTCAACATTGCGCTCCAGCCTGACTACCGGGGCGTTCTCGAGGCAATCAGCCAGTCGAACCAGCCGCTGGCCGACAAGCTGGCACTGATCGAGGCGTCGCAGCACGACGGGCTGGCCGACAACCAGACGGCGATCCAGATGATCCGGCAGGCCGTCGCTTCCATGGGCGGTACATTGGAAAAGAAAATGGACGCCATTTCAGCGGCGATCAAGTCGCAGTCCACGAGTTTGGAAACGAAACTGGCCCTGGCCGAGGCGGCCGTGACCAGCGGTTTTGCCGGCAGCCAGGCGCAGTTGACCCTGCTTCAGCAGGCCATTGCTTCGCTGGCCGGGACGCTCGATGAGAAACTCGCGGCGGTCGAAGGGGCCGTGAAAGCACAGGAAATGCGTTTCGCGACCAAACTGAACCTGGTTGAAGCAGCGGTCCAGGGAGGCTTTGCCGACAACGCCGTCGCGCAGGAGCTGATCGTGGAAGCAATCGACTCGCTCGAGGGAACCATGGGCGAGAAACTGATGGCCATCGAAAATGCCATCGGCGATACATCGACGGCTCTTGCGGCCAAGATGGCCTTGATAGAAACGGCTGTGAAACGGGGTTTTGCGGAGGCGACGGCGCAGCAGGCCCTGATCCGGACGGCGCTGGATTCGCTGGAAGGCCCGGTCGAAGAGAAACTGGCGGCCCTCGAATCGGCCGTCGCCAGCCAGACGACGAGCCTGGAAACGAAGCTTGCCCTCATCGAAACGGCGGTGGAGAAGCAGGGCGAGCGTATGGAGGATTTGGGACTCAGCCTGGTCTCGCAGGCGATTTCTTCCCTGGAGGGAACGCTGGGTACGAAACTGGCAGCCGTCGAATCGGCTGTCGCCAGCCAGACGACGAGCCTTTCGTCCAAACTGGCCCTCATCGAAACAGCCCTCGTCAACGGATTTGCCGACGAGAAGACCGCACTGGGTCTTGTCCAGACCGCACTCGACGCCCTGAAGAAGCAACTGGGCGATGCGGATGACGGACTATCGAAAGCCATCGACGACGTGTCGACAGCTTTCACCGCCTTGTCGACAAACGTTAACGTTGACTTGGCCACAGCCCTTTCGGGCATCCTCTCCGCGATTCAGGGACTGCCCGACTACGCCGCGATCCTGGCCGCCGTCCAGCAGGCGCTCGCCGAACTGGAACAAGCAATTGTCCCGTTCCGCCTGAAGTATGTAGGTGAACCGACACTGACGACGGCAGCCGGCGGTTCATGGCGAGCCGACATCCAGGTCAATCCGGCGAATGCGGTCATCGACGAAGCAAAGCTGAAGCTGGACATTCTTTCGAGGAAGCAGTTCTTCCCGACCTGGGGCAACAATGCCCAGGGCGATGCATCGTCCATCCTGTATTCCCTCTCGTTGACGGCAGATCCCTCGGTCGAAGGAAAGTATGCCGTCACCATATCCTGCCAGTGCCCTTATGTTGTCTGGGACGAAGTTATCGTGGCTCTTTCGGCGGCCTGTGGAAGTGCGCAGAACCCGAAATATGTCTCTACGGAGCCTTTTGATCTCGTGATGGCGCCCAAAGCCCTCAAGGGCCTCAAGTACTGGACCTATCCCGCAGCCTCGTTCACGTTCAAAAGACACGGCAGTATCAACAATATCTACTATTCGCTCGACAGCGGGGTATTCGAGACGCAAGACGAGTCGGATACCCGCACTTATACGGCAGCGTTCATTGATTCGGTGCAATTCATTCCGGTAAACGATTCCATCGCACCGGTGTTCATCCAGTTGGACAAGGAGAAAAGGATGATTGTTTTCATACCCGATACGGCGGGTATCACCTATACCCAGTTCTGGCCCGACAAGGATCCGTCCGACCGCGGCGGCTGGAGACTCTGGCATAATTTCAAGGATTCCTCCGGTGTCAAGCATGAGTCCCTGCTGGGCAAGCTGGTCCTGACGGACCGCTGGCATGTCAAGGATACGATCCATAATTTCAAGATCGGGTGGTACAATGCCGTCTGGTTCCCTGAAAGTGCCATTGTCGGGGTTAACGATATCCAGGGCGACAATACCGCGGTCGTCGATATCAGAAGCCTGCTCTCTAAACTGGGTTTGGAGAGATCCTGGCTGGAAGGCCGTTTTATTCTGCAGGAACAATATGGAGACCTTGAGGGCCCTTATTTTAAGATGTCGGCCCAGTTGCTGCCGGAAACGCTGAAATTGGCAGTGCGGTTCCAGGCAGATCCTGTGCCCGGGGCAAAATTCGGCTTGACAGCCCATTACGACCTGTGGATCTTCCCCACTGAGACCGATCCTCAGTTCAAGGTACTGGCGTTATCCTTCTCGTATAGTTTGGTAGTAACGATTGTGAACTGACATTCCCATGAAAGACATGAAAAAGACAAGCATATCCGCCCTCTTGCTTACCGGCATGTTCCTGCTGGTCCCGTGTGGCTGCGAGAACGGGCAGGATGATCTTCGCATAACGCTGGAAACGGATTACAGCGAAGTCCTTTCGACGATCGAACAGTCGAGCCGGTTGCTGTCCGAACAGATGGCGCGCATCGAGTCGCTGATGCGCCAGGGGCTGGCCGACAACCAGTCGGCGGTCGAACAGATCCGGCAGGCCGTGGCGGCATTGGGCGGTACGCTGGATGAGAAACTGGCGGCCGTCGAGGTGGTCATGAAGGCAGAGACGACGAGTCTGGAAACGAAACTGGGCCTGATCGACGCTGCCGTTGAAAGTGGTTTCGCCGATGACCTGGCACGGCAGGCGCTGTTGCAGCAGGCACTTGCTTCGCTGGGCGGCACGCTGGACGAGAAACTGGCGGCCATCGAGGAAGCGGTGAAGGCTGGATCCTCGAGCCTGGAGTCCAAGCTGGACCTGATAGAAGCGACTGTCGAAAATGGTTTTGCCGACGGTGCCGCGGCACAGGCGCTGGCTTTGGAAGCTGTATCCTCGCTGGACGGCACGCTGGACGAGAAGCTGGCAGCCATTTCGGCGGCCATGGCCAATCAGGCGACGGCCCTGTCGACCAAGCTGGCATTGGCAGAAGCTGCCGTCGCGGGTGGTTTCGCCGACAATCGGAAGCGGTTGGAGCAGCTGCATCAGGCCGTCTCTTCGCTGAACGGCTCTTTGGAGCAGAAACTGGGTGCCGTCCGGTCGGCCGTTGCCAGCCAGACATCGGGTCTGGAGACGAGACTGGCGTTGGTCGAGGTCGCTTTGGAGGATATCGTCACGTCTGAAAACCGTCTGGAAGAATTAATGGACTTGATCCTGCGGGCGATTGCAGTACTGGGCGGAACGCTGGATACGAAACTGGCGGCCATCGAGGCGGTCGTCAAGAGTCCGGCAGCCGGCTTGGAAACCAAGCTCGCAACCATCGAAGCGGCCTTGAACAGCGGTTTTGTCGATGATCAGACGGCCCTGGGCCTGGTCCAGGCGGCGCTCGATGCCCTGAAGAAGCAACTGGGCGACGTGGATGACGGGCTCTCGGGCGCCATCGACGACGTGTCGACGGCCCTCGGCACCCTGTCGACAAACATAAACGTGAACATGGCCACTGCCCTTTCGGGCATCCTCTCCGCGATCCAGGGACTGCCCGACTATGGCGCGATCCTGGCCGCCATCCAGCTGGCCCTCCAGAACCTGGGCAATGCGCTGGCCTGATCCTCCGTCACCCATACTTGCTCCCCGGCCTTGGTTATTTAGAGAGTTTTTGTTAACTTTGTAGGACTTTGTGGAAATTTAACAATAACAAAAACGTATGAAAATACTTTCCGTACTGACCAATCTGTGGAACAGCAACGCAACCCTGTGCCTGCTGATCCTGATTCTGATCGTCGTGGCGGTCTTCGTCGTCTATTACCTGAAGAAGGCGAAAGAGCACCCGAAAGGCCTGATTGCGGCCGCCCTCAGCAACATGGGCGAACGCTTCGGCTATTACATCATGAATGCCGTGCTGCTGCTCTTCCTGGTGTCGAAATTCGGCCTGCCCGATGGAACAGCCGGCCTGATTTATTCATTCTTCTACTTCGGCATCTACATCCTCGCCCTTGTCGGCGGCCTGATTGCCGACAAGACGCAGAACTACAACCGTACCATCCAGATCGGCCTCTTCATCATGGCGGCCGGCTACGTGGCCCTCGCCATTCCGCTCTTCAGCAAGGTAGACGGCAGAGTGATCGACGGCAACGGCGGCTGGTGGGGCATCCTGATCTTCACCTGCATCGCCCTGCTGTGCATCGCATTCGGTAACGGCCTGTTCAAGGGCAACCTCCAGGCGCTGGTCGGCAAGCTCTACGACGAATTCGAAGAAGAAGCCGCCAAGAAAGGCCCTGAAGCCCTCAAGATCGCCAGGGACAAACGCGACTCTGGCTTCCAGATTTTCTACGTGTTCATCAACATCGGCGGCGTGATCGCCCCGTTCATCGCACCGATGCTCCGCAAGTGGTGGCTCGGCCGCAGCAACTTTATCTACAACGCCGACATGACCGGCCTGTGCCACAAGTTCATCGGTGGTGAGACCTCCATTGTCGAGACCCAGAAATTCATTGAGACGGCCAATGCTTCCGTGACGGATCCTGCCGTCCTCGCCGACCCGGCTCAGTTCTGCTCCGACTATGTGCAGGTGTTCAACACCGGTATCCACTGGGCTTTCATCGTCTCGGCTGCCGCCATGCTGACATCCCTATTCATCTTCCTGGCTACCAAGCACAAGTTCCCGCAGCCCGACAAGAAAGTCGCTGCCAAGAGCGTCGAATATACGCAGGAAGAGAAACTCGCCATGGCCAAGGAGATCAAGCAGCGTATGGCCGCCCTCTTCGCCGTGCTCGGCATCGCCATCTTCTTCTGGCTCTCGTTCCACCAGAACGGCCAGTCGCTGATGGTCTTCGCCCGCGATTTCGTGGATTCCTCCAAGATCGCACCCGAAATCTCGCAGGCCCTCAACCCGCTCTACGTGATCATCCTCACCCCGATCGTGATGGGTATCTTCGCCGCGCTGGCCCGCAAGGGCAAAGGCGTGTCCACGCCGCGCAAGATTTCGCTCGGCATGTTCATCGCCGGCCTGGCCTATCTGTTCCTGGTGATCCTCTCCATCGCGCACCACTATCCCTCCGGCAACGAATTCCGTGCAATGGACTCCGCCCAGATGGCGGCAGCCGGACTTGAGAAATGCGGCTACTGGGTGATGTTCGTCATCTATTTCTTCCTGACGGTCGCTGAGCTGCTGATTTCGCCGCTGGGCCTGAGCTTTGTCTCGAAGGTGGCCCCGAAGAACATGGTCGGTCTCTGCCAGGGCCTCTGGCTCGGTGCTACCGCTATCGGCAATCTCTTCATCTTCGTCGGCCCGATCATGCTCAACGCCTGGCCGATCTGGAAATGCTGGATGGTGTTCCTGATCATCTGCTTCGTCTCGATGTCCGTCATGCTGGGCATGGTGAAGTGGCTTGAAAAGGTCACGAAAGCCTGATAAATCCTTTCAGCGATGCTGAAAATCGTTTTTTTGGATGCGCAGACGCTGGGGAACGACATTTCCCTGGCGCCTGTCGCGTCATTGGGTGAATATGTTTCCTACCCTTCCACGGCACCCGGAGAGGTATTCGACCGGATTGCCGGTTTCGACGTGGTGATTACCAACAAGGTCTGGATGGGCAAGGAGCAGATGGATTCCTCGTCGGCCCTGAAACTCATCTGCGTGGCGGCGACCGGCACGAACAACGTGGATACGGCCTATGCCGCTGCAAAGGGGATCCCTGTGCGCAATGCGGTTGATTATTCCACGGAGAGCGTCACGCAGGTAACCTGGATGCATATCTTGAACCTGGTGGGGAAGGCCCGCTATTTCGACGACTATGTCAAGGACGGCTCCTACAGCGCCAGCGGCTGCTTCACCAATGCGAATGTTCCGTTCTTAGAACTGCGTGGAAAGACCTTCGGCACCGTGGGCCTGGGCAACATCGGTTCCCGCGTGGCAGGTGTCGCTGAGGCTTTCGGCATGAAAGTGCTTTACTATCCGACATCCGGCAAGCCACACTCCGACCGTTATGAGGCAGATACCAGCCTGGACAGCTTCCTGTCGCGCTGTGACGTGGTTTCCGTCCATTGCCCGCTCAACGGGCGCACCGACGGCCTGATCGGCTATGAGGCGCTCACGCACATGAAAGCGGGTGCCGTCATCGTCAATATGGGCCGCGGCGGCATCATCGTGGAAGCCGACCTTGTCCGTGCGCTGGACGAAGGCAGGATCGCCGGCGCGGCGGTCGACGTCTTCACGAAAGAGCCGGTCCCGGCGGACCATCCGTATCTCCACATGCAGCATCCGGAACGATTGTTGTTGACGCCGCATGTCGGCTGGGCGAGCCGGGAAGCCCGTATCTGCCTGGTCGGCAAAATCGCCCAAAACATCAAAAATACCTTTGGAATTGTTTAAAAACGTACTGATATGACAGTCATTATTATCATCGCCATCGTTGCGATCCTGATCCTCTGGGTCATTTCCGTACAGCGGAAACTGGTCAAACTGGAAGAAATCTGCAAAAACGGCCTCAGCCAGATCGGCGTGCAGCTGGCCAGCCGCTGGGATGCCCTCAAGGCACTGGCCGAACTGACGAAAGGTTACTCCGAGCACGAGTACAAGACCATCACCGATACCATCGCACAGCGCCGTCCCATCACGGCAGCCAGCACAAGTGCTGATGCCAACGCCCAGGAGAACCTCTTCACCCAGGCCATGCAGCACCTCAATGTCGTGATTGAGAAGTATCCGGAACTCAAGGCTGACGCCACCTTCATCAAGACCATGGACAGCGTCAACACCTACCAGAACCAGGTGCGAATGAGCCAGATGGTCTACAACGACTCGGTGACCAAGTACAACCAGGTCATCCGCCAGTTCCCTGACTCCATCGTGGCTTCGCTCTTCCATTTCATGCCGCTTGAATACCTCAAGGTTGAGGAGTCCAAGCAGGAAATGCCTTCCATGAAGATCTAATCGTCCGCAACCATGAAAATCCATCGCCTGATTCTTGCCGTTATCGTTGCGCTCTCGTGCAGCGTTCCCCCTGTCATCGCGCAGAACAAAGTGCATGACGTAGACATCCAGGTGACGCTCGACACCGACGGCACTGCGCACATCCGGGAGGTCTGGGACATGACCCTCAGCCGGGGCACGGAAGTGTACCTGGGACGCGAGAACCTGGGCGATATCAAGATTCTCGACCTGACCGTCTCCGACGAGACAGGCGAGACCTACCAGACAGACCGTTCCTGGAACACAGACCGTTCGTTCGAGCAAAAGAAGAACCATTGTGGCCTGAATTCCATTTCCGGAGGCTATGAAATCTGTTGGGGCATAGGGGATTACGGACATCGTACCTATACTGTTGACTATACGCTGACCAATCTGGTCAAGAGTCTGGACGATTACGACATGATCCACTACCAGTTCTATACGCCCAACGATTTCCAGGGTGAGCACGTGAAGGTGACCATCGAGAAGCCCGGCTTCGTGATGGACACCCTCACGCGCATCTGGGCCTTCGGCTACGACGGCTACATCTGGCGCGAAGACGGGAAAGTGATCGCTGAGAGCGAAAACCCGCTGGAACCCAGCCACTCCATCATCGTGCTCCTGCGTTTCGACAAGGGCACCTTTGATTCCAAGAGCGTGCAGGAGCGGCCCTTCTCGGTGGTGCTCGACCGGGCACTGGAAGGCGCCGACGAGCCGGATGTTCCGATGAGCAAGGCAGAAGAGGCGCTCTACACTATTCTGGGTGCCGTCTTCTTCTTCGGAATGATCATGCTGCCGTTCATCCCGCTGATCATCCGTGCTGTCTATAAGCGGCGGCAGAAGAAAAACACCTTCGGAACGCTCAAATTATCCAGCATCCCCTGGTCGCGCGATCTGCCTTACGACGGTGATATCCTACGCAACTATTATGTGATTTCGACTTCGTCCGACTTGAAGACGAAGAAGAACTCGGTCGCTTCGGCAATGATCCTGCACATGCTGCAGGCAGGCGTTCTGGAAGCGAGACGCGATCTCGCGACCGGGAAAGTGGAGATCCGTTTCAATCCCGACAGCAGCGGTTTCAAGGAATTGGACCATACGGAAGAATCGCTCTGGAAATACATGTATGAGGCCAGTGGCAAAAATCATGTCCTGGAAGAGAAGGAATTTTCTACCTGGGCCAAGAGCCATACGAGTTCGCTCTACAGCTGGACGTCCCGTGTCAAGAGCAGCGGTCTCAGTTCGCTGAAGACCAAGGGCTATTACGATGCTGGAAAATACACGGAAAAAGGGCGGACGGAAAACCGCAAGATCGTGGGCTTCAAGAAATTCCTGGAAGACACGACCCTCATCAAGCAGCGCACTACGCCTGAGGTGGCGCTCTGGCGCGACTACCTGATCTTCGCTTCGCTCATCGGCATTGCCGACAAGGTGGCCAAGGAGCTGAAAGACATCGATCCGGTGATGTTTGAAAAAGTCTGCTCGATGAACTACAACGACATGAGCAACGTCCTTTACCTGACCCGCTCGTATGCCGACGCGCTGTCGCGCTATGCCACGCCGCCAGTGTCCTCCTATTCGGGCGGCGGCAGTTCGCTCGGCGGCTTCAGCCGCAGCGGCGGTGGCGGCCATTCCTCCTTCGGCGGAGGCGGCGGCTTCTCCGGCGGCGGCCACAGCGGCGTGCGGTAAGTCTCGGGAGCAAAAACCCCTCTATTTGCGCCCCGATCGGCATTATTCGTCGTTCGGGGCGCATTTTTGCCCCGATTTGCTCCCGTGCAGCCAGAAAGTTATTTACAGGCGGAGTAGCCACAGGCGATACCGCCGGAATACCTGTCGTAGCGGACGTCGGTAAAGCCGGCGGTGGTGAATTCGGCGCAGAGGGCTTCGTAGCGGGGGAAGGCCATCACGGAGTCGACCAGATAGCCGTAGGCGTCTCCGCTGCCGACGGCCTTGCCGACCAGCCGCATGGCGTGCTTGAAATAGAACAGGTAGAGGGCGCGCCAGAGCGGGTTCTCCGGCACGGCGAATTCCAGCACGGCCAGCCGTCCGCCAGGCTTCAGCACCCGCCGGATTTCCTGCAGGCACTCGGCACGATGATCGAAATTTCGCAGGCCGAAGGCGATGGTGACCGCGTCAAACGAAGCGTCGGGAAAAGGGATCTGCTCCGCAGAACCCAGAATGAACTGCGGCTGAGGCTTCAGATCGCGACATTTCATCTTCCCCACTTCCATCATTTCAGTTGAGATATCCAGGCCGGTGACCACAAAGCCCTTCAAAGCCAGCGCCCTGGTCAGGTCGCCCGTGCCGCAGGCCAGATCCAGCACCGCAGCGCCGGGCACCAGTGATGACGACAGTCGGCGCACGAAGCGCCGCCGCCACAACTTGTCGATTCCCAGCGACATGCCGTGATTCATCCGGTCGTATTTCGAGGCGATCGAATCGAACATGCCGGAAATCACGGCAGCATCCTTGTTCAAACGGTCCTGCGTCATAACAACAGCTTCACGCGGAAACCGCGCGTGGTGGGTTCTTCAATGATCTCGCGGCAAAGGGGCTGAATCTTTTCCTTGCTGGCTGCTTCGAGCGGAGAGTGGTCCAGCCCCTCCACCATGAAGTCGAGGGATGCTTCGTCCGCTATCTCCTTGTAGTTGATGCGCACGGTCATGGGCCTGTAAGCGGCCATGATGTCGGTGACCATCAACTCGCCCAGTTTCTCCACCCTTTCACAGAACTGCGGAATGTTGTTCTTGATACAGAAGCGCGTCATCGTAGTGAACATGCCCGGGAGGTCGAAATGGTCGCCGACCTCGAAGACGACACGGCGGATGCGCTGGGTGAATTCCTTGGTGGCGCTGCGTTTGGGATTCTCGAAAATCTGCTGCGGCGTGCCGTCCTCGTGGATATAGCCGCCGTTCATGAAGAAGATGCGGGTGCTGACGTCGCGGGCGAATTTCATCTCATGTGTCACGATCAGCATCGTCATCCCGTCGCGGGCCAGCTGACGCATGACGCTGAGCACCTCGCCGACCATCGTGGGATCGAGGGCGGAGGTAGGCTCGTCAAAAAGGATGACCTCCGGATTCATGGCCAGACAGCGGGCTATGGCCACACGTTGCTTCTGACCACCCGAAAGCATGGACGGATAAGCGTCGGCCCTTTCGGAGAGGCCCACTTTCCGGAGCAGGGAAAGGGCCTCTTCCCGGGCCTCTTCCTTGCTTTTTTTCAGAATCCTGACCGGTGCATACATGATGTTTTCAAGCACGGTCATGTGCTCGAACAGATTGAAACTCTGGAACACCATGCCCATCTTCTGGCGCAACTTGTGAACCGGATAGCCCTTGGCCAGAATGTTTTCGCCTTTATAGAGAATCTCGCCACCAGTAGGCGGATCCAGCAGGTTGAGGGCGCGGAGGAAAGTGCTCTTGCCTGTACCCGATGGACCGATGATGCTGATCACCTCACCGGCATTGATTTCACAGTTGATGTCCTTGAGCACGGTCAGAGAAGTGCCGTCAGGATTGCGATAGGTCTTGCTCAGATGGTTGACGGTAATCATAATTTTTTCTGTTTAGGCATGGCAAGTTTCAACAGGACGGCGAGGAGCCAGGCAAGCACGAAATACAGCACCGTGATTACGAGCAGGGGGATGAAAGGATCGAAGGTACGGCTCCGGATCAGGTCTCCGGCACGCGTAAGGTCCTGGATGGCAATGTATCCCACAATCGAGGTCCCTTTCAGGAGCGAGATGCAGAGACTCTGATAGAGCGGCAGTCCGTGATTGAGCGCCTGGGGGAACACGATATGGAAGAAAGTCTGGAGCCGGGTAAAGCCCAGGGCCAGGCCGCCCTCGGTCTGGCCGTGTGGGACGGAGTCCAGTGAAGAATTGTAGATATCACCTGCTCCCGCTGCAAAGTCCAGGGCAAAGGCGATGATGGCCACCGTAGCGGGATGAAGGCCGCTGCGCGCGAAAACCGCATAGAAAAGAATCAGCAAAAGAACCAGTATCGGAATCCCGGCCATGAACCAATTGTAGAAGCCGGCGATGTTTCGCAACCATTTCCGACGGCTGCGGGTCATTGCACAAATCCCTACACCCAGCACGGATCCCAACAGGATGGCAAAGAGCGTGATCTTCAAGGTTTCCAGAAGGCCCGAGGTAATGTATTTCCATCGTGATTCTTCAATGAGATTTTTTTGGAGGCTTGTTTTAAAACGCTCCCAAAAGCCAGCAGAGGCAACGGTCTGCGCTTCTTTGTCCAGAACATAGTAGGCCGGATGGAAGTTGTGATAAGGGTCGGAAAAGCAAAACTCTTCCTGCCGCTCCGGCGTGACGAACATGCCTCCGACCAAGAGGTCGGCCATGCCGTTCCGCAAGGCTATCATACCGGAAGCATCGTAGAGATTGATCTCCAAGGGCCTGTGCAGATAAGACGAGAGAGCCCGGATCAGGTCGATTTCAAAACCATACCACTCATCGCCTATCATAAAGGAAATGGGTGCCATATTGGTGATGCAGACAACGCGCAGAACTTTCCCCTCCGTCTCAACCGGAATGTGACGGTACGTCCGGTTGTCCAGATAAGCATCCGTTAGCCAGAATTCCTTGAGGGTCTGCATGGTTCCGTTTTCCAGCAGTTTATTCTGGACCGTGTTCATCGCCAGCGCGAGCTGCTCACCTTCCCTGTCTTTCCGGAACATGATGGCGGTCGGGAACTCCTGTTCTCCCTTGAAAGCAATCTTGATCCCGTAATCGCGACGGATTTCGGAATTGAAGACCGTCTCGTCGTGAACGATGACATCAGACTGTCCAGTCAGCAGGGAATTGAGCAGATCGGCCTCCTTGTTAAACAGCAAGAGATCGATATCACTCCGTTTGGACAGTTCAAGGTCATAGCAGGAACCTGCCGCCGTGGCTACCGTAAGTCCCACTATATCTTCCTCGCCGTGCAGTTGCGCAATCTTTTCGCCATCGGAAGAGCAGGAAGCCAGGCCGATGCAAAGAAGGACAGCGCCGACAAATTGAGAAATTCGCTTATTCATAAAGCAAAGATAGGTAAAAACGAAAAAAGACCTGCTTTGCAGGTCTTTTTTCGCGTGCCCAGGACAAGACTCGAACTTGCACGCCCTAAAGCGGGCACCAGCCCCTCAAGCTGGCGTGTCTACCAATTTCACCACCTGGGCGGGGATTGGGATTGCAAAGGTACAGCTATTTTTGAACTATGCAAATTTTTTTGAGCAAATTTTCTACTCCCACTCGATCGTGGCCGGGGGTTTGGAGGAGATGTCGTAGACGACGCGGTTGACGCCACGGACCTTGCGGATGATCTCGTTGGAGACGTCGCGTAAGAAATCGTAAGGGAAGGGGAACCAGTCGGCGGTCATGGCGTCGGTGGAGACCACGGCGCGCAGCGCGACGGGGTTCTCGTAGGTGCGCTCGTCGCCCATCACGCCTACGCTCTTGACCGGCAGCAGGATGACGCCTGCCTGCCAGATGGCGTCATATAAATTTGTAGCCATAACTCGGGGGTCCGAGGCGCAGGGGAAACCCATGCCGGTGCAGTCATACGATCGCAAGCCGCGGATGAAAATGTCGTCGGCCTCGCGCAGGATGGCCAGCTTTTCTTCCGTGATGTCGCCGATGATACGGATGGCCAGCGACGGGCCGGGGAAGGGGTGGCGGCCCACCAGCTCTTCCTTGATGCCCAGGGCACGGCCCACCCGGCGCACCTCGTCCTTGAAAAGCATGCGGAGCGGCTCCACGATCTTGAGATTCATCTCCTTGGGCAGTCCGCCCACATTGTGGTGGCTCTTGATCTTGGAAGCGATGCCGGGGATGCCGGCGCTCTCGATGACATCGGGGTAAATGGTCCCCTGGGCCAGCCAGCGGGCGTTTTCTATCTGTCTGGCGTATTTGTCGAAGGTCTCGACAAACAGGCGGCCGATGATCTTGCGTTTGGCCTCAGGTTCGGAAACCTCGGAGAGAGCCGTCAGGAAGTCGGCAGAAGCATCTGCTCCGATCACGTTGAGGCCCATATCTTTGTAAGAGGCCAGCACGTCTTCGAACTCGTTCTTGCGCAGCAGGCCGTTGTTCACGAAGATACAGGTAAGCTGGCTGCCGACGGCCTTGTTCAGCAGCACGCCGGCCACGGTGGAGTCGACGCCGCCCGAAAGGCCCAGGATGACACGTTCGTCACCGATCTGCTTGCGCAAATTCTCAACGGTCGTCTCGATGAAGGAGTCGGGTGTCCAGTTTCCCGTGCATCCGCAGATGTCCAGCGCGAAGTTGGCCAGCATCCGGGATCCTTCCGCCGTATGGTACACCTCCGGGTGGAACTGTACCGCATAGGTGGGTTCATCGGCAAATTGGAACGCGGCGTTCACCACGTCGGCCGTTGAAGCGATCACATGTGCGCCCGCGGGAAGGACGGAGATGCTGTCGCCGTGCGACATCCACACTTGCGTTTCGGCCGGGACTCCTTTCAGCAGCGGAGAATCGGCCACTACCCGCAGCTTGGCACGGCCATATTCGCGGGTGTTGGATGCTTCCACTTTTCCGCCGCCGGTATGGGCCAGGTACTGGGCGCCGTAGCAGATGCCCAGAAGCGGCCGTTTGCCGCGCAGCAGCGTCAGGTCTACCTGCGGGGCGTTGGCGTCGCGCACGGAGCAGGGACTGCCCGACAGGATCACGCCTTTGACACTTTCGTCGAGGACGGGGACCTTGTTGTAAGGGTAGATTTCGCAGTAAACGTTGATTTCGCGGAGGCGGCGTCCGATGAGCTGGGTCACCTGGGAGCCGAAGTCGAGAATGATGATCTTTTCAACCATAGCACAAAAATACGAAACAGTTTCTTATAATTGCGAGATTATTTCTACTTTTGCGCCTTTCAAGGAAGAATCATCACGTAGTATGCAAGATATCAGAAACGTAGCGATCATCGCCCATGTGGACCACGGCAAGACGACGCTTGTGGACCGGATGATCTACCAGGCCAAGCTTACCCGTAAGGCAGAAGACCTTGGCGAACTTATCCTCGACAACAACGATCTCGAACGCGAGCGCGGCATCACCATCCTGGCCAAGAACGTGTCGGTCCCCTATAAGGATGTAAAGATCAATATTATCGATACCCCCGGCCACGCCGATTTCGGAGGCGAGGTGGAGCGCGTGCTCAACATGGCCGACGGCGTGCTGCTGCTGGTCGATGCCTTCGAAGGAACGATGCCCCAGACCCGCTTCGTGCTGCAGAAAGCCCTCGAGATGGGCAAGAAACCCATCGTCGTCATCAACAAGGTCGATAAGCAGAACTGCCGTCCCGACGAAGTGAACGAGGAAGTGTTCGACCTGATGTTCTCGCTCAACGCCACGGAAGAACAGCTGGATTTCAAGACCATCTACGGCAGTGCCAAGCAGGGCTGGATGTCGCGCGACTGGCGCACGCCTTCCAACGACATCACCGCGCTGCTCGATACCATCATCGAAGAGATTCCCGCCCCGGAGGTCAAGGAAGGGACGCCGCAGATGCTCATCTCCTCGCTGGAATACTCTCCGTATGTGGGTCGTATCGCCGTGGGCCGCGTGACCCGCGGCAGCCTGAAAGCCGGCATGCCCGTATCGCTCTGCAAGCGTTACGATATCGTAGAGAAACAGAAGATCAAGGAGCTGATGGTCTTCGAGGGACTCGAAAAGAAGAAAGTGGAGGAGGTCCAGTGCGGTGACATCTGTGCCGTAGTGGGCATCGACGGTTTCGAGATCGGCGACACGATCGCCGACTTCGAGAATCCCGAGGCCCTGCCGCCCATCGCCGTCGACGAGCCCACGATGAGCATGGTGTTCACCATCAACGACTCGCCGTTCTTCGGCCGTGAAGGCAAATTCGTGACATCCCGCCATATCAAGGAGCGTCTCGAACGCGAACTGGAGAAGAATCTCGCCTTGCGCGTGAAGCCGGGCGTCAACGCTGACTCGTTCGTGGTCTATGGCCGCGGTGTGCTGCACTTGTCGATCCTTATCGAGACCATGCGCCGCGAAGGCTTCGAGTTGCAGGTGGGCCAGCCCCGTGTGCTCGACAAGACCATCGGAGGCAAGCGCTGCGAGCCGGTCGAGTCGCTGACCATCGACGTGCCCGAGGAATTCGTGGGACGTGCCATTGAAATGACGACCCGTCGCAAAGGCGCCCTGATCCGTATGGAAACCCGCGGCGACCGCGTCCACCTCGATTTCGAGATCCCGTCGCGCGGCTTGATGGGCCTCCGCTCCAACCTGCTGACCGCCACCCAGGGCGAAGCCGTGGTGGCACACCGGTTCAAAGATTATGAACCCTACAAGGGCGAGATTGAGAAGCGCACCAACGGATCGCTGGTCGCCCACGAAACGGGCCTTTCCGTGGCGTATGCCATGGACAAGTTGCAGGACCGCGGCCGCTTCTTCATCGATCCGGGCGAGGAAGTGTATGCCGGCCAGGTGGTGGGTGAGCACACCCGCGACTTCGACCTGGTCATCAATATCTGCAAGACCAAGAAGCTGACCAACGTGCGTGCCGCCGGCACCGACGAGAAAGTGATGCTGCCGCCGCCCGTGCGTTTCAGCCTCGAAGAGGCGCTGGAATACATCCAGGAGGACGAACTGGTGGAAGTGACGCCCAAGTCGATGCGCATGCGGAAGATCATTCTCGACGAAACGGCACGAAAAAGAGCAGAAAGAAATTAATATTCAAATTATTTTGCTATATTTGCAGCCCCAAATTTTCCGATATGGACAGGAAGTATCAGGATATCGTGATCCCTATCAAGGGTTTACCCCTGGGCGAGAGTACATTTCGGTTTGAAATAGGGGACCCGTTCTTTCAAGCGTTCGAAAACAGCCTGATCAAGGAAGCTGACTGCAGCGTAAAGGTGCGGGTCGTGCGTCACCAGACCCTGCTCGACATTGTGTGTGAGATTGTCGGGTTCGTGGTGGTGGAGTGCGACCGTTGTCTGGAAGACTTGACCCTGAAGGTGGACATCGATCCGCATCTGACCGTCGGTTTCGGTACGGTCGATGTCGACGATGCCGGGGCAGAGGATGATGTACTGGTAGTCGACCATACGGAAAGTGAGTTGAACCTCAATCAGTTCGTTTACGACTATGTCTGCCTTGGCCTTCCCTTGGTGAAGGTTCATCCGGAAGGGAAATGCAACCCTGAGATGCTTCGCTACATCAGCGACAACGAAGGAAGCGAAACGACTGCCGACGGGGAAGTTTCCCGTCCGTTCGAAGGCTTGAAAGAGTTATTGAAAAACAAAAACAATTAATAGTATAGAAAATGGCACATCCGAAACACAAGATCTCGAAGCAGCGCCGAGATAAAAGAAGAACCCACGACAAAGCTGTCGTCCCTCAGTTGACGACTTGCTCGAACTGCGGTGCTACCGTCATGTATCACCACGTCTGCCCTGAGTGCGGCTACTATCGTGGACGTCAGATCATCAACAAGACTGTTGCTTAATTCTGACCGCTGAAGATGAAGGATGCCGGTTAATCCGGCATTTCTTTTATGGGTCCCGGCCCTGTAGTTCAACGGATAGAATGGAGGTTTCCTAAACCTTAGATGGCGGTTCGATTCCGCCCGGGGCTACGAAAAAAGCAGGCGTATGCCTGCTTTTTTCGTAGCCCGAAGGTCGCGCTTCGCGCGTCTTACAAAGCCAGCAGGATGAGTTCCATGATGGCGCGGCCACCCTGGTAGAGATGGTCACCGTGTTTGTCCCGGAAATAGGTGACATTGGTGTAGCCGGCTTCGCGGAGTTCTTTCCTGAAACTGTCTGTAGATACCACCGGGACATAATGATCTTCCGCTGCGTGACGGAGATAAATCTTCAACCCCTTTGGCAGGGAATGCCGGTCAACGATGACTTTCAGCTTCTTGAGATGTTCTGTCAGACGCCGGATCTCCGGGTTCCGTTCCGGAGTGAACCAGTCCGGATGCATGTAGACGTGCAGGTCCCGCCCGTATTCTTTTGCCAGCTCCGTCATATCGGATTCGCAGCTGGACAAGCGTTCGAAATCTTCGAGCACCTTTCCTTGGAGAAGCTGGCTGTAATCCAGGTTCAACCCTCTCCACCGGTTCAGGCTTCTGGCGATGGCCGGATACAGCAGGTATTCGTTGACTCCCGCGGCGATGGCCGCTTCGATCGTCAAGGCCGGATCGTAGACGCCGCCGCCCAGATACAAGGCATGGGGCTTGACCTTGAGTTCGGGATGGGCGTGGTAATGGCAGGCTGTGGCCAGCGCTCCGGCCGCTCCCATAGAATAACCATAAACAATGGTCCTTGCAGGCAGTTTGCGTGGCTTTTCCAATGAATCCAGGTATTCTTGCGCGGCCTGCCGGAAATGGACCGACGTCAGGGCGACGTTTTCAAACATCAGCAGGGCGACGACCTCATCCTGCGTGGCGCCGTAGCCGATGGTGTCGGGCATCAGGACGGCATAACCCCGCATGGAAGGAAAACACTCCAGCGCCCATTGGTGGACGGTGCCGGCTATAGGCTTTTCCCGGCACATGGGTGACACGCTGATGACGCCCCTGAGCCGACCTTCTGGAAGCGCCAGCAGACCGGAAGCGATCACTTCTTTTCCGTCAGGGTCTTCCGTCCGGTAGTTCAGACAGACGAAATGGACGTTCCGGCCTATACTGCCCATGAACTTGATAAAGAACGCGTAGTCGGCCGGATCAAGGACGCCGGGATAGGTTTCGAACGCTGTATTGAACTGTTCGAATGGCGTCATCACCCGATCGTACGTGACGGAGACCAGGCGCTGCTGGGCATGAGCCTGAAAACAGAGGCTCAGCAGAAGGACAAGCATGAACAGTCGGGATCTCATGCGACGGGAGGGGATCAGGTACGGGCAGGATGGTATTTCAGGATGGTATCCTGCCATTTACGACTATCTATATGGGTGTATATTTCGGTGGTGAGGATGCTTTCGTGGCCGAGCATCTGCTGGACGACGCGCAGGTCGGCGCCGTTTTCCACCAGATGCGTGGCGAAACTATGGCGGAAGGTGTGCGGCGAGATGGTCTTGCGGATGCCGGCGGCTGCCGCCTGCTCCTTGACGATGTTGAATACCGTGATGCGCGAGAGCTTTCCACCGCGCTGGTTGAGGAAGAGGATGTCTTCGGCAGCTTTCTGCACGGGGCCGGCGTCACGTACCTGCCGGTAGAGACGGATGGCCTTGACGGCCGGCTCGCCGATGGGTACCAGGCGCTGTTTGCTGCCTTTGCCGAAGACGCGGATGAACTGCTCGTCAAGAAACAGGTCCGAAATCTTCAGGCCCACCAGTTCGCTGACACGCAATCCGCAGGAATACAGTACTTCCAGGATGCAGCGGTTGCGGTGTCCTTCGGGCTTTGACAGATCCACGCTGTCGAGGATCGCCAGGACTTCTTCGACAGAAAGGACCGTTGGCAGGTAAGGGTTGATCTTCGGGGCGGAGAGCCGGTCGCAGGGGTTTCCGGAAGGGAGCGATCCTTCTGCATCGAGGAAACGGTACAGGGCCTTGACCGAACTGACGGCGCGGGCCTGCGAGCGTTTGGTCACACCCGCATCGACCAGTTGTGCCAGAAAGACGCTGATGTCTTCTGTCGTTGCCTGGGCAGGCGCGACGCTCCGGCTGCGCAGCAGGCTGAAATATTTCTGCACGTCGGCGCAATAGCCGGCGATGGTGTTGGCCGACAGCGAACGTTCCAGCTTCAGGTAGTCGCGGAAGTCGAGCAGGGTGGTTTCGTAGCTGTCAGCGTGATTGCGCATAAAATCTGCAATAGGGGGAGAGGCCGCAAGATGAGCATTTCGGCGCCCGGGCGGTGCATTCATAACGTCCGTGGAGGATGAGCCAGTGGTGGGCCCTGGCCCGAAGTTCTTCGGGAATGCCGGCTTCCAGGTCGCGCTCCACGGCATAGGGTGTCTTGCCGTCAGAAAGGCCGAGGCGGTGCGCCACGCGGAATACGTGGGTGTCGACCGCGATGACGGGCTCGTCGTACAACACGGATGTCACCACGTTGGCGGTTTTCCGTCCTACGCCCGGCAGGGTCATCAGCGCATCGATCTCACGGGGAATCTCACCCCCGAAATCATTCATTACCTTCTGCGCCATGGCGACCAGGTGCGCGGCCTTGCTGTTGGGGTAGGAGATCGACCGGATCAGCGGATAGACTTCTTCCGGCGTGGCGGCGGCCAGGGCCGCGACGTCGGGGTACTTTTCATAGAAGGCGGGTGTGGTCAGGTTGACCCGCTTGTCAGTGCATTGCGCCGACAGGATGACGGCCACGATGAGCTGGTAGGGCGAGTCGAAATGCAACTCGCTTGCTGCCAGGGGCCGGTTTTCGGCGAACCAGGCGAGGATAGGCCCGAAGGCCGGCTTATGCTTCGGCTGCGACTTCACGGCAGATACCGTTTTCAAGGGTGAGGACGCGGGCGGGGAACATGCGCAGGAGCAGCTGGTTGTGGGTGACCATCAGGATGGCAGTACCGTGACGGTTGATCTCGAAGAGCAGTTTCATGATGCCGCGGGCTGTGTCTTCGTCAAGATTGCCGGTGGGCTCGTCGGCCAGGATGAGACTGGGCTCGTTGAGCAGGGCGCGGGCGATGGCGGCTCGCTGCTGCTCGCCGCCGGAGAGCTGGTGGGGCATCTTATAGGCTTTGTGCTGCAGGCCTACGGCACCGAGCACGCGGTCGATGCGTTCGGCAATCTCCCCCTTGTCTTTCCAGTCCGTGGCTTCGAGGACGAAGCGCAGGTTGTCTTCGACCGTGCGGTCCATCAGCAGCTGGAAATCCTGGAACACGACACCCAGGCTGCGGCGGAGGTATGGTATTTGCTTACGCTTGAGGTTCGTCAGGTCGAAATTTCCGACGCGCGCCTCTCCCCCCAGGGGCGGATTCTCCCCGATGAGGGTGCGGATGATGGAAGTTTTTCCGCTGCCGACCTTGCCGGTCAAGTACACGAATTCGCCGGGATGGATGGTCAGGTCGAGATGGTCGACCACCACGACTTCTCCGTTGGAAATGTCGGCGGCGCGGAAATCGACGACGGGTGTAGCGTCAGGGTTCATAACGATGCTTTGATGCACAAATATAACTTATTTTACGTTATTTTACGTATTTTCGCATCATAGAACGATGAAAAGCGTGAGCGTATACCTGAGAACCGGTGCAGTGGCCCTGCTGCTGCTCCTGGCGGCGCTGCCTTCATGGGGCCAGGTCAAGGACCGGCAGCACTCCGACCGCCTCGAATCGGCCCGAAAACTCTATTACAGCGGATCTTACTATGCGGCGGAAAAAGCGTTCACCGAACTTGGCAAGGAGTCGTTGCGCACCCTTGACCGTTCGGAGATCGAAGCCTACAAGGTGATGTGCGCCATCGCCCTCGACAAGGTCAATGCAGAAGGACTGGTCAACACCTTCTGCAGCAAGTATCCCAATGCCCCGCAGCAGTCCATGGTCCGTGAGGCCCTGGCCTCGCGCTATTTCGATACCGGCAAATACGTGGAGGCCCTTGCCATCTACAATACCATTAATCCCAACCACCTCTATCGGAACCGTCGGACCGACTTCACGTTCAAGAAAGCCTACTGCGACATGCGGACAGGAGGATATGAACGTGCCCTGGAAGGCTTTGCAAAGGTGCTCGCCGGCCCCTATTCCCAATATACCGTCCCCAGCACCTACTACAAAGGCTATGTCCACTACATCCTCCAGCAGTTCGACCAGGCGGTGCCCCTCTTCGAGCAGGTGGGGAAAGACAACCAGTTCTCGCTGATGGCCGATTATTTTGCGGTGGAGAGCAAGCTGATGCTCAAGGATTACGATTATGTGATCAAGCACGGAGAACCGCTTTTCGGCCAGCTTGACAATGAGATGCAGAGTTCTCTGGCACGCATCCTCTCCGAGGCCTGGTATGAAAAAGGGAACCAGAAGGAGGCCCGCCGCTACCTGGACATCTACACCCAGAGCGGCGCCGAACTGAGCCGGAAAGACCATTATTTCTCGGGCATCATCTCGTATAGCCTCAAGTCGTGGCCGGCAGCCATCGAGTCGTTCTCGCACGTGCTGGGAGAAAATGACGAGCTCGGGCAGAATGCCTGGTACTACACGGCCAACAGCTACCTCCAGGTCAAGAACAAGATCGCTGCGCTCGATGCCTTCAAGGCGGCTTCGGAAAGCGATTTCGACAAGGTGATCCAGGAAGACGCCTTCTTCAATTTCGCGAAACTCTCGTTTGACGTGAACGCCGACATCTCGCCGTTCCGCACCTATATGGAACGCTGGCCCGACAGCGGCAAGGACGATATCATCCACAACTACATGGCTACGGCCTTCCTGCTGTCGAAGGACTACCGCTCCGCCGTGGAAGCCCTCTCCGCCATCCGCGTCCACACGCCGGAGTCTTCGACAAACCTGCAGAAAGCCGCTTTCCTGCGGGCCATGCAGCTCATCGAGGGGAAGGGCTACCGTGCCGCCGAACCCCTGCTGGAAGTGGCTGCATCCGCGGGCGAAAATCCCGATCTTGCCAATCTGGCGCGCTTCTGGCTGGCAGAGTGCTGCTTCCGCGACGAACGCTGGTCCGAAGCCATCGCCATCGGCAGCAGCCTGCTGGCCGACGATGCTTTCCGCAGCAGTTCCGAATACCCGCAGGCCCTCTACAACCAGGCATACAGTTATCTCAAGAGCGGCAACTATGTCTATGCCGAGAACAATTTCCGCAACTTCCTCAACGTGTCGGGAGAATACCAGCAATACGAGCGCGACGCCCAGACCCGCCTCGGCGACGCCTGCTTCATGCAGGGCAAGTATGCCGATGCCGCTGAAACCTACGAGAAAGTGTACGAGGCCGATCCGGCTTCCGACGATCTGTACCCCGTGCTGCAGTCGGCCATCGCCTACGGCCTGATGGGCAATGAAGCCAAGAAGATCGAACTGCTCAGGCAGGTGACGCGCCTCAACCGCACGGCGCCGCTCTATCCCCAGGCCCTCTTCGAACTGGGCCGCACCTATGTTCAGGCAGGCAAGAACGAGAACGCCACGGAGTGCTTCTACACCCTGCTCGGCATGAAGGGGAACGACTATTACACGAAGGCCCTGCTGGAACTGGCCCTGATCAATGCCAACAGCCGCAAGTACGACAAGGCGGTCGAATACTACAAGACCGTCGTGGACTACGCGCCCGATTCGCCGGAGGCCGAGGATGCCCTGGCCGGGCTGGAGAGTCTCTACCGGCAGCGCAACCAGCCGGAACTCTTCCTGAGCTATCTGGACGAGATCGGCCGCAGCGACATCAAGAGCGACGAAGAGAAAGAGCAGATGCTCTTCCATTCGGCGGAGCAACTGTACAATGCCGGCAACTGGTCTGCTGCCATCAACCCGCTGCAGCGTTTCATCGCGCAGTATCCGGCCAGCGGTCGTACGCCCCGTGCCACACTCTATCTGGCCGACTGCCTGCGGCAGACGGGCCGCCTCGAATCGGCCGCCGACACCTATCAGAAGGTGACGGTGATGCGCGATCCCGCCTGCCAGGAAGAAGCCCTGAAGGCTTACGCCTCCATCAACTACGACCTGCAGCACTATGAGAAATCCGAAGAGGCCTGGCGCCAGTTGATTGAGCGTACCCGTGACGGCAACGTCCGTCAGGAGGCCTGCCAGGGCCTGATGCGTGCGGCTTACGGCGCAAAGGATTATCCGGAGGTGATCAGGTCTGCGCAGATGGTGGGAACGCGCGAAGCGCGCTTCCTGATGGCCAAGGCGCTGCGGAAGCAGGGCGAACGTGCGCGGGCCGGTGAAGTCTTTGAAGAGCTGGCCGCCAACCGCGATGACGCTTATGGCGCGGAGAGTGCCTACATCCTGATCCAGGATGCCTTCGACCGCGGCGATTTCAACGAAGTGCAGGAAGCGGTCTATGCGTTCTCCGACTCGGGTTCCGGCCAGGTTTACTGGATGGCCCGCTGCTTCATCGTCTTGGGCGACTCTTTCGCGACCCGTGGTGACAAGGCGCAGGCGGAAGCTACGTACAACAGCATTCTGGACGGCTACCAGCCTTATGGTGAGGGCGACGACATCCTCGACCAGGTCCGTACCCGTCTGAACCAGCTTAAAAATGTGAAGTGATGAAACGGATCCTCTCGATATTCAGCCTGTTATTCGTCCTGCTCCCGCTCCGGGCGCAGGTGGCCACGGTGGAAGTGAGCCGCCCCTACGACGTCAATCTCGACGGCATCCAGAAGCCGGCCATTCCCGTTTACGTCGATGATTCGCTTCATCGTTTCGACGTCCATTTCGACTACTCGATCTTCAACCGCCCGTACAGCGACCTCTACGATTTCACGCCTTATGAAACCATCCAGCTGGCGACGGTAGGCGCCAACCGCACGCCTTTTGTCTTCGGTCGCTTCGGCGCCCAGTATGTGCCGGGTGACCGCGGAATCATGCCGGCCGGCGAGCTCTATCTGCAGACCAAGCCCAAGAACGGTTTCTGTTCGGGTTTATATGGCCGCCACAATTCGTTCTTCGGCGACCTGGGCCGTGGCTTCAGTGCTGATCCCATTCTCCAGACGGCCCGCATGCAGAATACCGTGGGCGGCGACCTGACCTATGACTGGGCGACCGGTGAGCTGATGTTCGACGTCAAATACGATTTCGACCGTTATCAGTACACGGCCGAGGATCCCTGGGAACGGTCCCTGCACCGCAACAACAGCCTGACGGCTGCCGTCAATCTGAATTCAGCCCAGAAAGAGGAGAACACAGTCTATTACGACGTGACCTTCTCGTACCGCAATACTTTCAAGGCCTTCACGACAGCCGACATCTACCGCAGTCCCGACACGACCCGTCTCCGCGAAGGGTTCCTGAAAGTGAACGGCTACGTGGGCGCCTCGTTTGAAAAACACCGTATCTACGTGGACATGAACATCGAGTATGCAAGTTACAGCGGCGTACACGATTTCAATATCGGCGTGGTCGAGTTTTCGCCCATCTACCAGCTGAACCTCAAGCGCTTGAAAGCCAAGCTCGGTGTAAAGTTCGGCAGCCGCTACAGCATTCTGGGCGAAATCGAGGAGCCGGGCCTGGACCTGTCTGCGCGCAGCAGCATCTTCCCCGACTTTGACATCCGCTATACGATTATTGACAAGGCCCTCTGGGCGCACGCGGTGGTGACGGGCGGCAACGACCTGAATCCCTATTCCCGCATGATCGACGACTGCCCGATCGTGCTGCCGACCTGCAGGATGGACTTCGGTTCCCGTCCGCTCGACGCTACCTTGACGCTCGAAAGCGTGATTAGCGGACGACTGGGCATCGAGCTGGAAACCAATTACAAGATCTACCGCAACAAGATGATCTTCACGCCTGTCTATTACGGTTTCAACATGACCCAGATGTTGCCTTCATACCGCAATGTCGACCAGTTCTCCGTGCAGGGTCAGGTCATCTGGCGCTCACAGGACCTGACTTTGGGCGGCCGCCTGCGCTATGCCAGCTACAAGGACAGTTACGAGCGGACGGTCGTGACAGAGATGCCGAAGCTCACGGGCGATGCCTTTGTGCGCTACAATTACCGCGAGCGGCTCATCGCCCAGCTGGAGTGTACCTGGCGCAGCGCCACGAGCGGCAACATCAACATTGCAGATGATATTGTCGACCGCTATCAGGTACCGTCCGTCCTGGATGTGGATCTCAATGTCAACTATCTGATCAACAAATATATTACTGTTTTCGGCAAGGTCGGCAACCTTCTCAATCACCGCAACCAGTACATGCCGCTCTACCTGGAGCCCGGACGCAATTTCGGCGGCGGTATCTGCTTGAATTTCTAGCGCTTCAGAAGCTTGAAAAAACGGCGGAAAAACTAGGTTTTTCCGCCGTTTTTCGTTATCTTTGTCCGTTTATATGAAGATAGTTTTTTAATGGAACAGAACGAAACCTATTCGGCCGACAGTATCCAGGTGCTGGAGGGTCTCGAGGCGGTGCGCAAGCGCCCTTCGATGTACATTGGAGATATTGGTCCTCGTGGTCTGCATCATCTTGTATATGAGGTGGTTGACAACTCTATCGACGAGGCGCTGGCTGGCTACTGCGACAATATCGTCGTAGTCATCAATGAAGACAATTCGATCACGGTATCCGATAACGGCCGCGGCATCCCGACCGGCATGCACGAAAAAGAGAAGCGCAGCGCCCTCGAAGTGGTGCTGACGGTCCTGCATGCGGGCGGCAAATTCAGCAAGGACAGTTATAAAGTCTCCGGCGGTCTGCACGGCGTGGGCGTCTCCTGCGTCAACGCGCTTTCGACACATCTCAAGGCCGAGGTACATCGCGAAGGCAAGGTCTTCGTGCAGGAATTCTCGAAAGGCAAGCCGCTCTACGATGTGAAGGCCGTGGGGGAGGCCTCCGACACGGGAACCATCATCTCGTTCAAGCCCGATCCCGAGATTTTCACGGTCACGACGGTCTACGACTATGATACCCTGGCCGGCCGCCTCCGCGAACTGGCCTTCCTCAACAAGGGCGTCCGCCTCACCCTCCGCGACATGCGTCCGCGCGAGAAGGAGTACGACGAAAACGGCAACGAGATCCCGGCCCAGCCTAAGGAGGAAGTCTTCTATTCGGAGCGCGGTCTCATCGAGTTCGTGCAGTATCTCGACGGCGTGCGCATGAAACTCACCGAGAAACCGATCTACCTGGAGACCGACAAGGTCATTCCCATCGAGATCGCGATGCAGTACAACGACGGTTTCAGCGAGAACGTCCACTCATATGTCAACAACATCAACACCATAGAAGGCGGTACGCACCTGAGCGGTTTCCGCCGCGGCCTGACCACCACGCTCAAGAGCTACGCCGACAAGAACGGCCTGCTCTCCAAGCTGAAATTCGACCTCGACCCTTCGGACTTCCGAGAGGGTTTGACCGCTGTCATTTCGGTGAAAGTCGCCGAGCCGCAGTTTGAAGGACAGACCAAGACCAAGCTGGGCAACAGCGAGGTCATGGCTGCCGTATCACAGGCGGTGAGCGCCGCACTCGAGCAGTATCTGGAAGAGAATCCGAAGGATGCCCGCGCCATCGTCGACAAGGTGGTGCTGGCCGCCACTGCCCGCCACGCCGCCCGCAAGGCCCGCGAGCTGGTGCAGCGCAAGACTGTGATGTCGGGTGCCGGCCTGCCGGGCAAGCTGGCCGACTGCTCCGACCGCGATCCGGCCAAGTGCGAGCTCTTCCTCGTGGAGGGCGACTCTGCAGGCGGAACGGCCAAGCAGGGCCGCAACCGCCAGTTCCAGGCCATCCTGCCGTTGCGCGGCAAGATCCTCAATGTGGAGAAAGCCATGGAGCACCGGGCTTTCGAAAGCGAGTCAATCCGGAATATCTACACTGCGCTGGGCGTGTCGGTCGGTACCGAGGAAGATCCCAAGGCGCTCAACATGACGAAGCTCCGCTACCACAAGGTCATCATCATGACCGATGCCGACGTGGACGGCAGCCACATCGCCACGCTGATCCTGACTTTCTTCTTCCGTTACATGCCCGACCTGATCCGCAGCGGCTACGTCTATATCGCCACGCCGCCGCTCTATCGCGTGAAGAAGGGCAACGTGGAGGAGTACTGCTGGACCGACGAAGAGCGCTCCGCTGCCATCGAGCGCATCGGCAAGGGCAAGGATACCGGCCTGCTGGTCTCGCGCTACAAAGGTCTCGGTGAAATGGATGCCGAGCAGCTCTGGGCCACGACCATGGACCCGGAAAAGCGTATCCTGCGCCAGGTCCAGATTGAAAACGCGGCCGAGGCCGACCGCATCTTCTCGATGCTGATGGGCGACGACGTCCCGCCGCGCCGCGAGTTCATCGAGCAGAACGCCAAATACGCCAACATTGATGCATAATTTCTAAAACCCGAATACATACAATGGATATTTTCGAGAGAATCGCCAAAGATTCCGGCGGCCCGCTGGGCCAGTATCGCGACAAGGCCTTCGGCTATTTCATGTTTCCGAAACTGGAAGGGGAACTGGGACCGCACATGCGTTTCCAGGGAGAGGAGGTACTCTGCTGGAGCCTGAACAACTATCTGGGCCTGGCCAATCATCCTGCCATCCGCAAGGTCGACGGTGAAGCCGCCGCCCGCTGGGGCCTGGCTTATCCGATGGGCTCTCGCATGCTCACCGGTCATACCGCGCTGCACGAGCAGCTGGAGCGCGAGCTGGCCGAATTCGAGAAGAAAGAAGATGCATTCCTCTTCAACTTCGGCTACCAGGGCATCGTCTCGACCATCGATTCGCTCATGTCGCGTCACGACGTGATCGTCTATGACAACGAATGTCACGCCTGCCTGCTCGACGGTATCCGTCTGCACGTGGGCAGCAAATACAAATATCGCCACAACGACATCGCGCACTGCGAGAAGATCCTCGCCCGTGCCTGCAAAGAGGCCGAAGAGGCCGGCGGCGGCGTGCTGCTGATCACCGAAGGCGTCTATGGCATGACGGGCGCACTGGGCATTCTCGACCAGATCGCCGCGCTCAAGAAGAAATACAGGTTCCGCATCCTGATCGACGATGCGCACGGTTTCGGTGTCATGGGCCCGCACGGCCGCGGCACTTCCGAGCACTTCGGCGTGATGGACGAGATCGACCTCTACATCGGCGCCTACGCCAAGAGCATGGCCATCATCGGCGGCTTCGTGGCCGGTCCGCACGCCATCATCAACTACCTGCGTTACAATCTCCGCTCGCAGATCTATGCGAAGGCGCTCCCGATGCCCATCGTGGAAGGCTGCCTCAAGCGTCTGGAGATCATCCGCGGTCCTGAGGGCGACGAGCTCCGCAAGAAGCTCTGGACCATCACCCGCGCGCTGCAGGACGGCCTGCGCAAGCGTGGTTTCGACATCGGCGTGGCTGAGGCCTGCGTGACGCCGGTCTTCATGAAGGGCAACCTGGCCCAGGCGACCAACATCCTGATCGACCTTCGCAAGAACTATCACATCTTCTGCTCGGTGATCACCTATCCGGTCGTTCCGGAAGGCGTCCTGATGTACCGCATCATCCCGACCGCCGCCCACACGCTGGAAGATGTCGAATACACGCTCAACGCCTTCGCAGAAGTCCGCGAAAAACTCAGTCAAGGCGTCTACGACGCCGACGACATCCAAAACGTCAGCGTCCGCTAGTAGCCGAGGTTCTCGCCGTTGAGGATGCGGGAGAAGTACCAGAGGTGGAGGCGGAGGGCGTAGTCCCAGTATTTCCAGCTGTGGACGCCGGGAGAAAAGATTTCGATATAGGGCACGCCCAGTTCCTTGCAGCGCTCGCAGAAGGCGAGGTTGCAGGGATAGAGGCTGTCGCTGTAGCCGCAGCTGATGACCATCAGCTTGTCGCTGCCTTGGGCCCGCTCGATGCGGTTGATGGCCGATTCTGCGTCGTGCCGTTTGTTCTCTGGCTCGTAGGGGCCCAGCAGCCGGTCGAGGCCGAGCCGGCCTTTCTCGGCATTGAGGTCGAGCACGCCGCTCATCGAGCCGGCTCCCCGGAAGCGGTTGATGTCATCGAGAAAGAGGTTGATGGCGCCGTGGCCGCCCATCGACAGGCCCGTGATGAAAGTCTTTTCCGGTGACAGGTAATATTTTTCCATGATCTGCGGATACATCTCCTTGTCGAAGAACGTGCGCCACTGCATCGCGTCCGGGTCTTTTCCGTTCACATACCAGCTGTCGTAGAAACCGTCCGGGCAGATGATCATGAAGCCCGTCTCGTCGGCTACGGCCTGCAGGTCGCTCTTGTCGGCCCAGTTGCGGTAGCAGCCCGACCAGCCGTGCAGCAGGAAGAGGGCCGGCACCGGGTCCGGCTCACCGCAGCATTCCACGCAGTATTCTTCCGCGTAGTTGCCGGCGACCTGCGACGGGATGAACACCAGCACGGAGTCGTCGGCATGCAGGTTGGGGGAGGAGATCACGACAAGTTGCTGGGCATGAGCCACAAAGGCGAAGAGCACAACGAGCAGGGACACCATGATTTTTTTCATATCCGATGATTTTTTATTAAATTTACAAATTCGCTTCTCTACAAAGTTATGAAAAATTATCGGATCTATATCTGTTTTATCGTGCTGGCCGCCCTGATGATCCTGCTCTATCCCAAGGAGGGCAAGTTCCAGTATGAATACCAGAAAGGCCGCCCCTGGGTTTATGAGACGCTGATTGCACCCATCGATTTTCCGATTCTCAAGACCGAGGCCGAGATGCTCAAGGAAAAGGAGGATCGCGCTTCCGAGACCGTCGCATTTTACAGTTATGATCCGACCGTAGCGCCGCCCCGTCTCGAACAGTTCGCCCACAGGGCCGTAGAGATAGACCTTTCCAACCAGCTCACCCGTGAAATGTACGATCACTTGCGCGAGGCGTATGACCGGGGCATTGTCGCCGACTTGAATACCGGTGAGTATTCCGACGAAGTGATCTCCATCAAGCGCGACAAGCGCTTCATCGAGACACCGGCCACCGAAGTGTATGACATCGAGCGCATCTACAGCATCCTGAAATCCGACCTCGTGTACGGCTATCCGGAAATGGACATCGACTCCATCGCCACGCTGCTCAGCATCAGGGACTTCATCGTCCCCAACCTGCTTTTCGACGAAAACACCACGCAGATGGTCCACCGGGAAGCCGTCAACTATATCTCGCCGACAAAGGGTATGATCTATGCCGGGCAGCTTATCGTGTCGGAAGGAGAGATCGTGACCAGTGACATCTGCCAGATCCTCGATTCCTATAAAGCCGAATACAAGCTGAGCTATGGCTATACAGGATCTCCCAATGCGCTGCTGATCAGTCATCTGCTGCTGGTATTCGCCATCCTGGCCCTGTTCTTCTTCGTGCTCTGGTTCGTGGACCGCAATTGCTTCGAGGACTTGCGCAAGCTGATCTTCCTGATGCTCCTGCTGTTTCTTTCCTTCGCGGCAGTGGCTGTCTTGTTCCGGGTCGACCAGCACTTGCTGTATCTCTTCCCCTTTGCCATCGGCGCGCTGTACTTGAGTGCCTTTTTCCACGATGACCTCGCCTGCGCCCTGCAGCTGGTGTACCTGCTGCCCCTGCTGGTCATTCCTGAAAATGGCGTGGAACTCTATTTCACCTTTGCCGTGGGCGCTCTGGTCGGACTGCTGGCCTATGGCCGCTTCAACCGGGGATGGCTGCAATTCGTAAACGCCCTGTTTATCTTCCTCGCCCTGGCGGTGGTGAATTTCTCCTTCAAACTGGGCACGGGCGACCTGTCCTATGCATTCAAGTCGACCAACTTCCTCTATCTGGGCATCAGCGCCATTCTGAGCATCGTGCTCTATCCCTTCGTCTATCTGTTCGAGAAAGTCTTCGGATTCGTGTCGTATTCGCGTCTGTGGGATCTGACCGATACCAACAACCCGCTGCTGCGGAACCTGCAGCAGAAAGCACCGGGTACTTTCCAGCATGCCCTGCAGGTAGCCAACCTGGCCGAACATGCGGCCCGGGAAATCGGAGCGGACGGCATGCTGGTGCGGGTAGGGGCCCTGTACCATGACATCGGGAAGCTGGAGAATCCGATGTGCTTTATCGAGAACCAGGCGGAGGGCGTGAACTATCATGCCGGACTGACGCCTGAGGAAAGTGCGCGGGCCATCATCAAGCACGTGGACGACGGCCTTGCCCTGGCCCGTAAGGCCAATCTGCCCGAAAGCGTGTGCGATTTCATCGCCAGCCATCACGGCCGCTCGCGTACGCTCTATTTCTACAACGTGTACTGCAATGGAGGCGGTGATCCGGCCAATACCGAACCTTTTACCTACAATGGCATCCTGCCCAAGACAAAAGAACAGGTGGTGGTGATGATGGCCGATGCCGTGGAGGCGGCGTCCCGTAGCCTGAAAGACTATTCGGAAGAAAGCATCTCGCAGTTGGTCGAACGGATCCTTGCCAGCCGCTTCGAAGATTCACAGCTGGCCCAGGCGGATATCTCGCTCAAGGAAATCGACCAGGTCAAGGAGTCGTTCAAGCGTTACCTGCAGCAGATTTACCACGCCCGGATCGCCTATCCGAAACGGCAAAAACCAAAAGCGTAAGGCAGAGTATGAGGAAAGCGTAGCAGGCAAAGCGTCCGATGCGGTCTCCGTGGCGGACGAAGGGTGTCAGTGCTTCGTTTCCCTGGATAGTGCCGCGCAGCGTGGTTTCTACCCAGTACGGCGTTTTCACCAGCACGTCTCCCCGTTGGTTGATGATTCCGGATGTGCCGGTGTTGGCGGCCTGTACGATGTCGCGGCGGTTTTCAATGGCGCGCAGCCGTGCGAAGTTGAAGTGCTGCCGGTAGCCCGGCGTATCGCCCCACCATCCGTCGTTGGTAATCACGGCCATGAAGCGGGCCCCTTTCTTCGTGGCCCGGCGTGACCAGTCGCCGTAGGCCGATTCATAGCAGATCATGGCACCGAGCGCTTGGCCGTCGCCCGTAGGGATGGCTTCCATATCTTCCTGGGTACCGTAGCTGCTGCTCGATCCCCCGAATTTCTCGATGAAACTGCCCAGGAAGGGAAGGGCATTCTCGTACGGGATGATTTCCACGCCCGGGACGAGTTTGGACTTGACATACTGGCCGTAAACCTGTGTGCTGTCGAGCACCAGCGCGGCGTTGTACCGGTCATACCAGTGGCCGTCACCCCGAGGAAGGGCGCTGCGCGTAGGCTTGGCCTTCGTTTCGTAGAATCGGACTGTGAGAGCTCCCAGCAACATTTCGGTACCGGGATGTTTGCCCAGGAATGCCTGGTATCTGACGATGGACGGACTTGTCAGCGGATGGTCGGCATCGACGTTGTAAGTGAAAGTCTCCGGGGTGATGACGAAGCGGGTGTCAGGCGTGACCTCCTGCTCCATGAGTTCGACCAGACGGGCATCCAGGCCGGCCTGGGACGACTTCACACCGTATTTGCCGAAAGGATCGACGTTGGGCTGGATGACGACCACTTCCATAGGGTCCTGTGACTCGTGATAGCTGGCATAGCGGATTTCGGAGCAGACGATGGGCACCAGTACCAGCAGGGCTGCCGCCGTGGTGCAGGCGCGGCGTTGCTGATGGGTGTTCACGGCCAGGATGAGGAAGATCGCGGCGTTGCACAGCAGGATCCAGGCCGATCCGCCCAGGGCACCGAAGATCTCGTACCACTGGACCATGCGCGGGGAATAGAGGAAGGCGTTGCCGAGGCAGAGCCAGGGCCACGACAACTCTACATCAAAGTAGATATGCTCCCAGGCCAGCCAGGTCACGATGAAAAAGAGCAGGGAGCCTGCCTCCGCCACCAGCGGGCGTTTCTCGTGCCGCCGGATCACCCGGCCGCCCCAGCGGCCGATGGCAAAGATCGCGGCCATCTGCAGGGCATTGAGCAACAGTGCCGCTACGGCTCCCACGGGAGAAACAAACCAGATCCAGAAGGTCGTAAAGATATTGAACAGCGCGAAGGCCGCATAGTAATACCAGAACGGATGCCGTACGTTCAGCACGCGCAGGGCCCTGTCCAGGCAGAAGAGCGGGACAAAGCCCACCAATGCCAGGAATCCCAGGTGCGGCACCAGGAAGGGGAGGCTCATCAGCACGGCAAAGCCTGCGACGAGGAGCCACAGTCCGCCTTTTGCCTGTTGCTTTCTTTTTTTCATCGTTGTTGTGTTTGAAGGAAGCGGTCGACTTCGGACGGCCAGCTTTCGACGTCCGTGGTCAACAGGGCCTGGATGCCCAAAGATCGGGCCACTTCGATGTTGCGGGGACCGTCGTCGACGAAAAGCAGTTCATCGGGCCGGACCAGTTCGTTGTCAAGCACGAAACGGAAGATGTCCGGATCGGGCTTCATCATGTGGCAGGCGTAGCTCAGGTAGCAGGCGTCGAAATAATTGCGCAGGCCGCGTCCGCGTCCGTCGAAGTCCGAAGACATGGCCCAGCCCATCACGTAAGGATTGGTATTGGAGAGCAGTACGAGCCGGTAGCCTTCGCCGCGCAGGCGGTCGATGGCGTCAAGGCTCGTCAGGGGGACGCTTTCGATGAATCCCATGCAGGCGTACATGCATTCTTCGCGTGTCATCTCCCGGCCGGCCAGCCGGCTGAATTCCTGCCGGAACTCCTCGGCATTGATGCGGCCGCCTTCCAGATCGCCGAAGAAGCCCTGCTGCTGGAAAGGGTTGAGGTAGCGTTCCACGTCGGGGAGACCGACTTCTTCAAAGCGCCGGATGGCCTTTTGGAAATTCAGTTTGATGACAACGCCGCCGAAATCAAGCGCAATGACCTTTATCATAGAGTAATGATATAATTTGCCTGTATCTTATGCCAGTATTTTATGTCTGAATAATAAATCTGTTTCGTATCGGCCGGAGGCCGAGGGGTCTGGGGGCCATGCCCCCAGAAATAACCTTGGCCCATGGGCCACAAAAAAACACCTGTATTTCAGGTTGCTCGGCCAAAGGCCGAGGGGTCGGGGGGCTATGCCCCCAGTAAAAAGCATTGGCCCTTGGGCCACACAAAAAAACACCTGTATTTCAGGTGTTTTTTTGATGTGGCCCTTAGCAGATTTGAACTGCTGACCTCCTGCCTGTCAAGCAGGCGCTCTAAACCAGCTGAGCTAAAGGACCGAATTGGGACTGCAAATATAGTAAACTTTTTGAAAACACGCAGAATCTTTGCGATTTTTTAATATTTGTCGGGCGAGGACATCAGGACGTCGAAGTCGCGATAGGCTGCATCGACGACCAGAAGTTTGCAGGGAATAATGGTATAGCTGCGCGATTCGTTGCCCCGGTCCACGTGGAAAAGCAGCTGGATTTGCTTTTCACCAGTCCGCAGGAGTTCATCGACCACAATTTCCGTGTTCTTGTCAGTAGGCTGCATGACGATGGGAATGACCATCGATTTTTCAAAGTCGATGGAGGTGGGGGTACCTCCTGGCCCCATGACCGTGGCATAGCCAAAATAGTTCAGCAGCTCATTTTCGGAAGTAATGCTATGAGGAACAATGTCGATGACCGCATCGTTTCGGAAGAAATAGCCGTTGGCCAGGGAGTAGCGGATTTCCCGAGAGTGGTCCACCGGCTTGCCGGCATTGGTCCAGGCCAGAAACCCGTTTTTGAGGTCGTAGGTATCGAATCCGGCTTCTTCCAGCGCAATGGCGGCAGACTCGCTGCGTCTGCCGCTGCGGCAATAAACCAGCAGCGGGCGCGATTTGTCAAGTTGCTCTTCCACCTGTTGCATGAAACTTTCATCGCGCCAGTCAATGTTGATGGCACCGGGAATATGTCCTATAGCGAATTCGGCGGGGGTGCGGACGTCCAGCAACTGAACGTCGGGCGTCTCGGCGATTTTCTTCTGGAATTCGTCGACCGGGAGTTTCGGATATCGGGAGCATGCGGCCAGCATCAGCAGCATGAGAAGGGGGAATATCTTTTTCATAAAGCGAAAATCTTTCATATTTACAAAGATACAGCGGCGATGATATCTTTCAGGAGGCCGTTGAAATCAATCACGCGGTCAGGCTTGGGCGAGTAGCCCAAAACAACGACCACCAGCTCCTTTGACGGAATGATATAGATTTCCTGGCCGTCATGGCCCTGGCAGGAAAACATATCTGCCGGAGCGTCGGGGCAGCTGCCATTGCGGTTCAGCCAGAAGCAGGAACCATAAGCCCCTTTGCTGTCGGAAGCGGGCGTGGAAGAGTACTCCACCCAGCCTTCCGGAAGGATACGGGTTTCTCCTATGCAGCCGTCATCAAGGTACAGCTGGCCGAAACGGGCATAATCCATGGCCGTGACGTACAGGTAGGACGAACCGACGGGCGTTCCGCATACGTCAGGTTCGAACACGGCGTTGCGGATGCCCAGCGGCGCGAAGAGGCGATCGCGCATGTACGAAAAGAAAGCTGCGTCGGAAGCAAATTTTCCGCGGAGGTAGCGCATCGTGATGTTGGTGCTGCCGCTGGAATAGTACCAGTGCGTACCGGGTTCATTTTCAAGGGGTTTGTGGATGGTAAAAAGGCCCATGTCCTTTTCCCGGTGGAGCATCAGGTTTACGTCGGAACGGTTTCCATAGTCCTCGTTCCACTTCAGGCCGCTCTGCATCCGCATCAGGTCGTTGAGCGTGATGGCTTTCCGTCCGTCCTTCTGCCACTCGGAAATGTCCATCGGCGCATAGATGTCCACAAGGCCGTCTTGGGACATGATGCCAGCAAGGGCATTGGTAAAGCTCTTGCCCATGCTCCAGCTCAGGAGTTTGGTTTCCGGGCTGATACCCTTGTCGTAGCGCTCGGCGACCACCTTTCCCTGATGCAGGACGACGAAGGCAAAGGGATGCCCGTTGTAGCTGCGGTCATCCACAAGGGACTGGGCAATGGGTTCCAGACGGGCCCGCAAGGAGGAATCCCCTTGTGGCAGCGGCATCGCCGGTTCCGTTTCTGCAGGAAGGGGATAGCGCTGCTTCCGCAATTCGTCGGCCTTGATTCCCCGGAGGAGCGTCACGCCGTACCCTTCCCGGTAAATGGCCGTGGCCTTCCGCCACAGGAAACGGCTTGTGACCGTCTTGTTCTCATAGTCTATCTTGAACCGGTCGTACTTGATGAAGGAGAAATTCAGGTCCAGCGCCTTCACGTCGGCCGCATCGCGGCCGGACACAAATACGGCCGAGGCCATGTTTTTGGCGCCGTAACCGGTGATGATGGGCATCAGGCTGTCCAGATAAATGCACCCGCCCAGGATGGCGACCAGGAGAAGTATTCCCAGTATACTTAAGACCTTTTTCATCTATTTCCCAAAGTGTGACTATAAAGTTAGAAAAAAATGGATTTCTTTTCAAAGTATTTTAAAAAATCCTACTTTTGCTATTTCTGAAAGGAAAGGAAAAGTATGGTGAGCCGACGTCCCGGAAATAGCATTGCCGCCCTGCTGGTCAAGTGGCGGCATGTTCTGTTTGCCGTGATGGTGGTGCTGGCGGTCGTCTGTGCGATGATGATTCCCCGTACGCGCATCAATTCCGACGTGACGAGCAACCTGCCCGACGACTCGCAGATGCGCAAGGGCCTGTCGATCCTGGAGAAAGATTTCCCGATGATGGACATCCGCATGCAGACGCTCCGCGTGATGTTCTGGCACGAACCTCCCGCCGATTCCCTCCGGGAAGCGATCGAGGCCATCCCCGGCGTCACTCGCTGGATGGGGACGGAGCAGCGGGATTCCTGCACGCTCTACCAGTTCATCCTGCCGCGCGACGCGCGAGGCTCGGATATCAGACAGGCCGTGCAGGACCGCTTTGGCGACCGTGTGGTGACAGAGGTGGATGACAACCTCTTTATGCCAGACAATATTCTGATGATGCTGGCTTCTGGCGTAGGTATCGCGCTGGTGATCCTGTTCCTGATGTGCGCTTCGTTCATGGAGCCGCTGCTGATCATTCTGAACCTGGGTCTGGCCGTTGCCATCAACATGGGTACGAATGCGCTGCTGCCGAGCGTCTACCTGGTGACGCACACCATGTCGGCCGTGTTGCAGATGGTGCTTTCGATGGACTTTGCCATCATCCTGATGAACCGTTACCGGCAGGAGAAAGGGCCGGACAGGACCAACGAAGAGGCGATGACAAATGCCCTGGCCGGTGCGGCGCCTTCCATCCTGAGCAGCGGGCTGACCACCATCGCGAGCATGATGATGCTGGTCTTCATGCGCCTGAAAATTGGTGCTGACCTGGGCATCGTCCTTTCAAAAGGTGTTTTCTGCAGCTTGCTGGCCACCTTTACCGTGCTGCCGGCACTGATCCTCCGTTTCGACAAGGCCATCACACGGACGGAGAAGCCGGTATTACGGATCCCGACTGCCGGCCTGGCCCGCTTTGAGATGCGGTGCCGTGTGCCGTTGGCCATTCTTTTCCTGCTTGTCTTCGTCGGTTTCTGGTTCCTGCAGCGGAAGACCACTATTTCGTATGCGCTGGGCTTTCCCACTACGATTACCACGAAGTTTCCGCCCAAAAATACAATGCTGCTGCTTTATCCGACAGCAGATGAGGCCGCTTTCCTGCCGATTGCCGACCGGATCGCCCAGGAAGAGAAGGTGCTCAGCTGCCTGAATTATCCCATACTGGCGCAAAAACTCCGGACGGCTTCGGAATGGGAAGAATTCGCCGGGCTGATGCCGGGCTTGCTGGATTCTCTTCCGGAAGGGGCGCTCGATCTGGTTTATTATGCTGTCACCCATCCCGTGCGGAACGAACGGATGCGGATGGATGAGATCGAGCCCACAGCGCGGGAAATCGCTGCGCTGGCGATGCTGTTCCTGCCCGACTCCGTACAGACAGGGCTGTCGTCGCGCTTCGACATGGAATCGTTGACCCGGGAATTGACCACCCGGATGCTGTCCGATAAGGTACTGCCGGAACCTGAACCGGCACCGGAGCCCGAGTCTGAGCTTGAACCCGAATCGGATTCTGAACCTGTCGCAGAACCCGAAACGGATACGCTGCACTTTGCCCCGCCTGCACAGGATACGACGATGCAGCAAGCTGTACCCGAGGCCGAAGAGCGTCAGGAAGAGTCGGCGGTCACTTATGAAAGCATTACGCAGCAACGTACCGTTGAGGAAATGGCCGTGCTCCTGGACCAGGACATCAAATATGTGTCACTGGTCTACCGGATGGCAAAGGCCGGAAAGAAAGATCGTCCGGCCACGATGTCCGCCTATGAATTCATGCAGGTCCTGACCGATAAAGTATTGAAAAACAGACTCTATGCTTCTATGCTCTCGGCAGAGCAGAAAGAAGGGATCCGGTCGGTCCGTCAGGAATTCGATGCCATCGTCGCGGCCGGCCCTGTGCAGAAGGTTCCCGTGCCTGAAGAAGTGGCGGATTCCTTGCAGACGATGTTTCCGGCCGATACCCTGATGCTGGCCGCCGTGTCCGACACGCTGCCCGTCATCCAGGCAGTCGAAGATCCGGTCCTGGCCGAGGCGCCTGCACTTCCGACAATTGCGAAAGAACCTGAAATCGAGCCGCTTTCTCCGCTGGAGCAGTTGATCGAAATGGCTTTCTCCGGCAAAAGCTATAGTGCTTCCCAACTTTATCGCGCGCTCCGCAACGCTGGCATCGATGTCCGGCGGGAAGAGATCGACCTGCTATACCTCTATCACGGCTTCATCACGCAACCCGACACCAGCGCCCGGCTTTCGCTGCTGGAACTGGCTGACTGGGCTTCGTCGCTGGCCCAGAACCCGCTGGTCGAAGAATACCTCGATGCCGACACCCGTTCGCAAGTGGCCGGGCTTCGGGGAAGGCTCGATACGGAACTGGGCATGCTCCGGGGTGAAGACTGGTCGGTTTCGGTCATTGTCAGCGACCTGCCTGCTGAAGGAGAACAGACCTTCGCCTTCCTGGATACCTTGGAGGCGCAGTGTCGCACACGACTGTCCGGCGACACCTATTCCGTGGGCTTTTCCGCCATGTACAAGGAGATGAAGGAAGGCTTTCCGCGCGAGCTGTTGATGCTGACTCTGCTGACCGTCGGGGCCATCTTCCTGATCGTGGCGCTGACTTTCCGCTCACTGGTTATTCCTTTCCTGTTGATCCCGACCGTGTTGTCGGCCGTCTGGCTGAATGTCTATGCCAGCGGACTGGGTGGCCATACGATGGTCTACATGGCTTATCTCATCGTGCAGAGCATCCTGATGGGCGCCACCATCGACTATTCCATCCTCTTTACCCAGTATTACCGCGATGCACGGATTTCGCTCGACAAGGGCGAGGCGCTCAAGACAGCCTACCAATGTTCCACTCACGCGATTCTGACTTCCGGATTGATCCTGGTCCTGACACCGTTGGCATTGACCTATATCATCACCGATCCGGTGACCGTCAGCATCCTTCGCTGTATCTCGGTCGGGGCCCTGGCGGCCATTCTCCTGATATTCCTGGTATTGCCAGCAACCCTGGTCATCATGGACCGCTGGGTGGTAAAGCGGCAGTAAAGCGATTTACAGCGTTTCCATCTGGACGGGTATGCCCGCTTTGACCAGCGAATCAAAGAAATGGCGCTCTACCTCGGTGTTACGGCATGTACGGGTAAAGATGAGAGAAGTCTGGTTGTTATAGCTTGTGATGGCCAGATTCGTGGCGGGTACTGGCATCGGGCCGGACAGATAATCGAGTTTTTCAATGTACGAAGACATCTCTTCGGGCAGATTGATAACACCCAGGTTGGAAATGATGGTACTGAAATGGCGTCGCAAAGCTCGCCGGAACAGGAGCTTCATGATGGGTTTCTTCAGGACGAGCGGCGTGTTACTGACAAGAAAACTGTGCTTGAAAGTCACGTCGCCGGAAAAGACCGACAGCAGCCGTTCTTTTTCGATTTCCTTTCTCAGGGTATTGTGTACCCTGGCGATGACATCGTCGAGAGAATAATCGTCTACATCAGGATCGGTTCCTATCAGTGCATAGGACGAGAAATTGCGAAGCGTGGGCGTAGGGAAGAAGCGGCGCAGGTCCGCTGTGACCTGGGCTTTCACAGGCTGTCTCTTTTTCCGTGGGTTACGATCCGTTCGCTGTACATGGGCAATAGAGAGGAGGAGCATGGAGCAAAGCAGTTCGCTTACAGACGCATTATGCCGTTTTGCCAGGTCCAGCAGCGAACCGGTGGGTACCCGCCCGGCAGTGATGGCATAGCTGTTCTGCGGCAGCGCGGGGCCTCCTATGTTGTAAGCCGCTTCTTTTTCCAGGCGTTTGAAAGAATCCTTTCTCGCGTATCGGATAAAGGCATTTTCATACTCACCCGGTTGGGGGACATCGTCGCAATCCAGTATCCTCTGGTCTGTCGGTATGTCGATGGCGTATTTCAGCCGCAGATATTCGCGCAGCAGGGTAAGCAGGATCTTTATGGAGCCACCGGCATCTGTCAATGCGTGAAAGAATTCCATGATGATCTGGCGGTGGTGGCACCTGATTCTGAACAGAAAGCCTTGGGTTTCCTTCCAGTTCAGGGGTTTCATCAGCTCGTTGAAATTGTCGATCACGCAGAACGGTTTGTCCGAGGGCTCGAATCTGTACCAGATAAATCCGGCTTTCAGACGATGGGCAATAAAGGGCATGCGGTGAAGAAGACGGTCTGCAGCTTGCTCAAGGATAGCTTTGTCCACATCTTCAGATAAAGTAACGATGCATCCGAACATCTGCGACCAGCGGGATGTTTTGACTCCGGCATACAAGTCTGCCGTGTTGTCGAGCTTGAACTCGGAATCAGGATACCTGACTTCTTTTTCTGGCACTTTGGACGTCATCAAATCTCTCAACGAAAACGACGCCAAAGATAATGGAAATATTCCAAAGATTCTGTCGGCATTTATAGTTTTTTGCGAACTTTGTTGTCTGATATCAGATCGTCTTCAAAAGAAAGAAGGCAAATCACAAAAGAACTGACTAGAATGGAAGACTTTATCTTGAAAGAGATTGACCGCATCGGCCAGATGTTGATGGGAATCGCCCGCAAGCTGGGACTCCTGCGTGATGAGACCCCGAACTATTCCCTGACTGACGTCAAGGAAGAGTTTGCCCAAAACGGCCTGCCTTTTGATTTGGACGCTGTCCTCCAACAAGAGAATCCGATCTTGTATCTCGTTGAGAACGTGCAAATTTCCGATCAGGGCCTGGAGACGTTTGTTGACATCCTCTTCCATTCCGACATCAATGAAGACCGCAAACAAGCCCTTCTTGCTGACGCTATCACTTACCTGGATGGCAAAGGCTATTTCTCCTTCCGTCTGCATTCGTTGATGACAGACTGACCCACCTGACACTTCTCGCGGGAGCAAAAACCCTCATTTCCGCTCCCGGAACAGCTATTTTCCCTTCTGCGGGAGCAAATATAGGCAATTTGCGCCCGGAGTTTGGGCGCAATCGGCATGATTGGGGCACGATTACTTAATCCTTCCTGGCTTTTCTTTCGAATAATTCCGTCAGACCTTCCCGCACTTTCGCGAGAACCTCGTCAACCGTAATGGCCCGCTCAAGGTCATATTCGACGGGGTTTTGCTGCGCTGTCAGGACAAACGTCTCATTCTTTCCTCGCTGGATCAGCACCTGTTCGCTCTTGGCGATGTCGAGGTACTTCTTCATGTTGCTCCGCAACTCTGCTGAACTGATGACAACCACTTTCTAAGTACATTATAATGTACAAAGATAACGGAGAGAACTGAAAACTCCAAATCAAATAGCAATGCCGACAAGAAAAGGCGACGGGGCGGAGAGCGTGTACCGCTGAGCGTGGACATCGACCCTGGAGTATGTCTATGCCAAGCGTCTTTTGAAATCCTGCGACGATATCATCGATCGTCTTCAAATGAAAGAATAGGAGAGCGAAGCGCCGCAGCTACGCTGCGAGGGGTCTGGGGGCTGTGCCCCTAGTAGAAAAAGGCGCGGCAGTCCGCGCCGCATAAAAAAAGAGCAGTCCAAGACTGCTCTTTTTTTATGCGGTGCGGACGAGACCGTGTATCTGGCTTTTTGTGGCGTTGGGAGCAAAAGGGATAATCTTATCTTATATTGATTATCAATACTTTAACGATTTTGTGATTTTTTACCCGAATCAACGAGTTTCAAAAATGTAGCCAAGATGTAGCCAAGTTTTTCGGATATTTTCGTATATTTGTAATGCGTTAATAAATGATTTTTGCTATGGCTACAAGTTTCTTTTTGATGACGACGGAAAAGAAGGGCAGTGCCACTCTCTTCGTCCGGTTGCAATCCCGAATTCATGGGATCAACTACAAAGTCGCCTCCGGTCTGGAGGTGGACATTCAGGCTTGGAATAAGTCCAAGAAGAGTAATACTACGCTGAACAATTTCCGGGATGCTAATCCTGTCCTGACCGGTAAGATGGATATGATTAAGCGGCATCTCGACGCTACCCTAAAACAGGAACAGCCCATCACCAAGGAGGAGATGAGAGAGATCATGGACTCGATCGTGTACGCCGAGGCCAGGGCGGCGAAGAAACGTCGCGAGGAGGAGCAGGCTCAAAAGGAGGCTGAGGAAAAGCGGATGACGTTGAATAAGTACATTGCGATGTACACGGACCAGATTTCGACTGGAGCCAGGCAGACGGAGCGCGGAAGGAACTATGCGGATTCAACGGTGAAGACGGTAAAGCTGGCGCTGGATCAGTTCGCCAAGTTCCAGAAAGAGACGAAGCGGACGTATGACTTCAACGACATCAACATGGATTTCTACTACGCGTACACGGCTTACCTGAAAAAGAAGAAGTATTCCATCAATACGTGCGGGAAGTTCATCAAGGAAATAAAGGCAGTAATGTCGGCCGCAGAGAGCGAAGGGCATCACAACAACCATCTTTGGCGGGATAAGAAGTTCAAAGGTACCCGGGTGGAAGTGGACAGCATCTACCTGACGAAGGAGGATTTGGACAAGATGATGGCCGTTGATGTGGCGAAGCTTGGCCTTGGTCACGAGCAGGCGCGGGATATCTTCATGGTGGGTGTCTGGACTGCCCAGCGAATCTCGGACTACAACAACATCCAGAAAGAGGACTTCGATACATTGATCAAGAATGTGATGCGGGAGGAGGATGACCCGGAGCACCCTGGCGAGAAGAAGGCCTGGATTGAAAAGCAAGAGATCACCTTCCTGAATATCCGGCAGAAGAAGACCGGTGCCAAGGTCGCAATCCCGTGCAACTCGGCCCTGAAGGCGATTCTGGAGAAATATGACTACCAGATGCCGCACCTGGTGGATCAGGTCATCAACCGGAACATCAAGGACGTGGCGAAGGAGGCCGGACTCAATGACTTGATTGAAATCGAGACGACCAAGGGAGGCGTCGCGAAGAAGGAAAAGATTGAGAAGTGGAAGCTGGTGCATTCGCATACGGCCCGCCGAACCGGTGCTACCTTGATGTACCTGGCTGGCATCGATATCTACGACATCATGAAGGTCACCGGCCATTCCTCTCCGAAAATGCTGAAGAAATACATCAAGGCTGACAGTCTGGAGGTGGTGAGGAAGCTGACGGACAAGTACGACTATTTCAAGTAGGCTTTACAGGCTCACAACGCCGGATACCGCGAGATACTGGCTCCGGTATCCGGTGACTTTATCTAATAGGATGCAACGTGCGTGTACCTGGTACGAATCCAAGTCCAGACCACTCACGACCTTGTAGCCGGGGATGAACGACTTCACACTCGGATCGTTCGCGGAACCTTCAGCCAGGTAATTGATCATCTTACCCGGACTCCTCCCGGCCCCTGGCCGGGCCAGCTGGATCTTGGTGAGCAGCCGGTACCGACATCCAGGATCGACGGCCTCCAGCTTCCACCGGATCTGCAGCACGTCATCCACGGCCGAGGCACCCAGAATCTTGACCAGAAACGTCGGGAATGCTTCGAACGGCACCGGTACTGGAACGTGCTCCACCCCAAGCGTCGCAAACCCGTGATAGGCCGACACGAATAAATTGTTTCCGGAGATCCGGGCCTTGTGGTCGAACGGCGGCCGATGCGGCTCCACCCGATCGCCATACTCGTTCCATTGCAGCTGCACCGAATGCTCCAGCCCCCTCCAAGCCTGCAACGCCCTGAGATGAACAGACGATGCGGCCACCTGGGCCGGGGTACCGGCATACTTGAGCGTCGACTTCTTTCGAAGGAAGCATTTCCCGCCGCGATGATAGGCGGTTACATCACCGGCCGAGCCGAATGCATCGTTGATAAGGAGGTTGGGGCGCAGCAGTACCATGGCATATAAATCTTGGGTTGAGAGGTGATTAATAAGTGGTTGGGAGGATCTGCGCCCAGCAGCAAAGGTATGAAAAATCGGCCACTCTATCAACCCCGCGGCGGCGGAGCCGCCGCTCCTTTTGGGGTGAATTTTTATCTCTGAACTGGCCGTGAGGCGGAGTGCCGGGCGGTCGAGGTTGTGGTGGACGGTGGCAGCTGGCCGTGGGTCGGCCTGGTCGGGCTGCAGGGTTTGGCGGCTTGCCCGCAAACGCTGCAGACCGGCCAGGACAGCGAGGCGCGACGGGCTGGTGAAAAGTGGATGGGAGGTGATCGCCGAGCTGTGGCTGCGGAAGCGGGTGGAGCGGAGCGGAACCGGCTGGAGCAGCCGGAAGCCGGAGGCTTCCTTCCGGCCGCAGGCCGGTAGACACAAATGCCGAGCTGCGGAGGGGACTACACGCTTGGGACGGCCTTGGACGGCCTAAGGGTGTAGGCCCCGAGAGCAGCCCTGCCGAAGGCCGGAAGACTGCTGCCGTCGCTTGTGGTAGAAAAGTACGCAGCTTGCGCCGCCATTGCGGCGCGGCCTGCAGCGAAGGGCCAGGGCCCCGGGAAGGCCCTGGAGCGAAGGCCCCTTGTACGCAGCAGTCGAATCGCCCGGCCCACTCACTGAAACTTGCTCAAAGAGCCGCTGTGCTGCTTACACATAATCGTTATTGTAGCAGCGACCCACTGGGCGGTGCTACAATATACCTTCGATTATGTTAAGCAGCTTATATACTTGACGTTCGGTAGCTCAAAGAGAGGATGGGCCGGGCGATAATCACCCTTGAGGGCCGGGGTGATGACTAATGCGGCTGTGCGCCAGGGGCGCTCTGCCGCACCCCATTGGCCCTGATAGACGGAACGCTTCGGAAGCGCCTGCGGCGCTGGAAAAGGGTTCCACCCAAATGGACGAAGGTCTGTGGCGGCTATCGCCCAAGCCGACACTGGCCTTCGGCCTTCCGCTTTCATGCGCCACCCACCCAAACCCATGGGCCGTAGTGACTGCTGGACAACGAAGGCCCCGGCAGGATGGTCGCAAGGCACCGGACGGTTTCATCTCCCAAAATGATCATGATGATTACAAGGTTATGCGCCCTCCCCTATAGAGAGTGCTACGACACGTATAGGATTAGAGAGAGAGTATAGACCACTGATACTGACTCAAGCCACGGACCGGCCCTGGTTATACCGCGGGTATAAGAAAAGACTGCGCACGCAATCAACAATTGGAGCATTAGACTGCTGCCGCAGAAAGAAGACTGCTGCCCGCAAACCGCAGCAGTCATTACCATCACCACGATCAATCACACTACCGCCGTGCGGTCGTGCGCGTAGCGCTCGACCATGCCAATGGCGTAGCGCTGGCGCAGCCGGCGCGGAGCTCCGGCCGTAGGCCGGACAAACAAAAGTGCCGCGCTGCCGGAAGGCGGTTTCTGTTTGGAGGGCCTTCGGCCCGACAATCAGAAACAGACTGGAGGTGGCCCTGCCGAAGGCTCCGAGGCCCGCTTACGGGACCGGGACTCCCCTTGGGGATGGGGGTAACAACAGATGTGGAAGGGTTGCGGGTGGGCCTTGGACCAACCCGCAAGGCTTCCACACCGAGCTATACTTGTGTGACAAGCGTAAAATGACTATCTTCGCACTATGAGCGAAGAACCATCAGAGGGCAACAATAGCGGCGTCTGGAAAGTCGTCATAGGTCTTATCGTGATTGCGGTCGGCTTTGCACTGGCCATCATCAAAGATGAAGATCTGTGGGCTTTTGGATCATGCATTCTTATCGGCATCTTATCCAGCATTCACTGGGATGAAGATGATAAGCGGGAAATCAAAGCCGGAAGCGGACTTGTGACCGCCTTGTCGCTTTTCTTCCTTTGGATGGCCGTCAAATTCATCATAGCTTCAGCCTAATTCCTATTATGCACAATATTCACGTCACACCTCCACCCGTAAAAGAAAAAAAGCAGACGCTGACGATCGATGAGGTTGTAATGGTCCTTCGCGAGAACGGCATTACACCGATTAGCGTCGATACCGATGGCCCTGTACGAGTTGATTTTACCTACGATGATGTTTATTATATGATAAGCCTGGGGGGTTCCCCGTTCATTTCTATCACCTTGCCTAACCTTCTTTATTCAGAAGAACAAAACGTTGAACTCATGAAGGATGCGGCACTATATGTTTCCTCACGTATTGATGGTCCTTGTGTATTTATTCTCCCTGAAGATCATTTGTGGGTGGTAGAATACGATTATTTAGTAGACTCCCGTCGTTGCCTCCAAAAGCATCTTCTGTATATTTTGGACACGTTGAATGATGTCGGAAAGTACTTCTTTGAGTATTATCTGAAACTCCAATCAAAGAGTGACGAACCCGATCCCAAAGATTTCAACAATAATTTGTCAGAGGAAGAAGCATCGTAATACAACACATACTACAATTCTCCGAGAAGTTTCATTTTTGCGGAATGTAGAGAAGCTCTATTCTTACATTCCTCCAAAAGGGACTCGGCTCGCCCCCGGGGCAAACTCAGTTGCATTTTATAAATCAAATCATTAAGATATTCTCTAAACAACGAAGAGCAGTTTACCAGGTATTCATAATCAGAACCTACTGGAGGAAATCCGCTTCCTGAGTTACCTGTGTTAAGAGAGATTGTATAGGTATTCTTATTATACGTTATGCTAAAAGTACGTGAGCCATAAAGTAGTTTAGTGCTTGTCTTAAAGAAATAACGATTTTCCAGAACATTAACATGCTGCCTTAACCCCTGAACCACCCTTATGAAATCAATACACTCCGAAAGAACAATAGGCCATTTCTCCAAATTCTGAGGTGCTTCAAACTTGATCCTTTTATCAGTCATTGTCCACATCAGGGAAATAGTATCTTCAGGAGTGTCCCATAGAATAATGTCACCGACTGCGGTATCTGCCAACCCAATGGTTGTAAGTATCTCATCCTCTTTCTCACCCCACGGAATAATCCCAACGTCGACCACTTGCGGTGTTCCACCTTTCAGCAATGTCACTTTTTTTGTTATACTCTTGACCCTTCCACCCCGCCAAATCAATTCTTTTACTCTCGCCTCCATGTTTCCCAATCCAAACCAGCCAGGCATTATAGGGTTTCCGTAAGCATCTTTGAGCAGAAAATAATTGAGACATATCCAAGAAATACTCTTTTTCCCATCACGAATTTTTTCACATGCGGCATAATAATTATACCCGCTGTTACTCCTGTTCTTTTGCTTCTTAATTATCGTGCGGGAATAAAAAATATATTCCTCATTTGCCCTAATACAATAAGTACCAGGATACTCACATACTATTTCCTCGTCCGGCAAGGCTCTTAATTCATCTTCTCCAACCAAAAAGGCCGGATTATTGTGCTCTCCGAAGAGCGGGACAACGTTATTCTCTGTTATTCGAACGATATTTTTCATGGGAGTATTGTATTGAGGGATTCATTCTCTGCCAGCCACTTTTTCGCCTCGCCCCAGGTGCCACTGAACTCACTGCCGCCTTTGATGATGATATCCACCTCTTCGTCATCGGAGCGGTTTTCATCTTCCATGCTCGCACCCTTCACTTTCCGCTCGAACCAGCCGCATTTGAACGGTCGCTTTCCACTCAACTCATCATTGATTTCTGTTACGGCTTTAACATATATATCCCCCAGACAGCGGTCAATCTGGCTGGATTCAGGCGGGGTTTGAGTTGTATTCTTTTCGTCCATAGTGGATAGCTTTACGGAATATCAAAATCTAACGAGCACAGGCCGACCATTCTCAATGCACGGTCTTTTTCGTCTTCGGTCAAGTCTTCTATGCTCTTGTTCAGTTCCTTGGCCAACTTCTCACGGCCTTCCTGAATGATTGCTTCGGGATCTATAGTAGTATACATGGCGCTTACGCTCTCTGTGCAATTGCAAATTTACAAAAAACTGCGTACCTTCGTGATAATCGTAAGTCACTATCATGGAAGTTACTATCTTCAAGAATCTTCATGCTGCGAAGCCTCAACGGACTCCGCTGGAGAAGATTGTGGAGATGATCAAGACGAGTCCTTTGCTGAAGGAATACACACTGGAGGCCAGGCGTCTGTATGCGGCCGGCGAAAAAGAGAAGGGAGATTCCATCAAGAAGAACCTGTTGCCGGCATTCGCGCCTGCCGGATATCTGCTGGACGGTAAAGGCCGTGACAATCTTATTGGCCTGACGGGACTCTGCTTCATTGACATCGACCATGTGGATGAAGACCATGTAAAGACATCGATGGCCTTGCTAAGAGAAGATGAGCATGTCCTGCTGGCTGCCCGGTCTATTTCCGGCAAGGGCCTGCATATTCTGGTGCCATATTCCCTATGGAAAGAAGACCCGACCGCCCCTCTTCCTGCAACACCCGGCAAGATGAACCAGACCTACGGGTCGGTATTCAAGTCAACGGCGACACGATATCGAGAATTGCTGGGCCTTCCGATAGACAAGGTCGCAGGGAACGCCGAGCGCCTGTGTCTGGTTTCTTATGACGCTGATGCCTGGTATAACCCGACGGCCATCCCCATCGTTTACCAATACGTGTTTCAGAAATCTGGGAAGAAACCAAAAAGCTATGCTGTGCATGAGGGATAGCGGCCAACGGCCCTTCCCTAAAAACATTTGAGATAACCCCGGACGTTTCTACCAGATATTCTCCGTAAAATCAATCTGCTCGCCCCTGGCCTCAATCTCTCTCATCTCCTGCAGAAGGTGCCGTTCGTAGTCGTTCTGCGGGATGCGAGAACCAGCATGCAGTTTCAGCATCACGGTATAGTAGTCCAGATCCGGCGAATTGCAGTAGGCTTCGTAGGATTCATAGACTTTGCCGTCGACATCGGTATAAGGACCTTTTCTCATATCAAATCTTCTTATCGGGTTCTATTTCCGGCAAAACTTGAAGTGGATCACGAGCCAAATGGTCCTCTGCTTCATAAGCTGCACTCAGATTTTTCGTTTACTGAGATGATGGAATCCTTGCAGAATTCCGAATAACTGTCTTCACCGACGCGGTACGGCGGGCAGCCAACGGCAAATGTATCAGGACTTTCACTCAACTCCTTCATGAACTCTTCATGCCATGGCACATCGTTCCTGAACATGAATACGTACCCTTTCTCACCACTAAAATCGCTTTTCTGAACAGGGACATTATAGCGGCGGAATATGTCCAGTACGGACTCTAGCGAACCTGTCAAGATAAATGAGCAACGGTTATAGAGCGGATAATGCCCCTCCGGAACTTTGTCCCTATTGATCAAGTCACAGTCTTCCGGGCGTTCATCCATCGACCAATACTTGTAGCCGTCCAGGTAGAAATAGTAGTAGGTCTTGCCGTAGAATTGGCCTGGTGTGCTGTGTTCCTTGATGTACCGGGCGAACCATAAGAAGTCCTCCACATCGCCCTTATCCTTCCGGAGACAATACCAATGGGGAATTTGCGGCATTGTCTTCGCGAAATGCCATTCGTGCGTGTCGATAAAGGCACGGACGCGGGCAAGGTCATGGGCGGTTTCTGGTGTGGATGGAACGGGCATGATGTGTAACTATTGGTATCAAGTCAACTGCTTCATGAAACATTGTCGAGGACTTCCTCCTGCAACGATGAAACAGCTTCCAAGAGTTGTTTTTCGTGCATGCTCATTTGGGAGCGAAAATCGTCGTAATTTGCAACGGCATGAGCTACAGGGAGGCTAATCAGGAACATTTCTCCGCCGTAGCCATGCAGTGTTTCCCTTTCAATGGTCACGGCGGAACCGCCGGGCACGAGGAAGCCACCCGTGTTGAGCTTGCGGATGTACATATAGGAAATGACCTGGGCCAGATCCTCTCTGCTAATGCCAGTAAGGCTGCATTCATTATAGCGCTTATACTTGGCATCGAGGACCATGTGATCGTTGTAGAAGTCGGGGTATCGCGGTGCCCGGCGTGGTGTGAAGAGGTGGATGGCGCCCCGGCTCAGCTTGTTTTCCGGGTGGTTGAAACCCAATCCGCCAAGGAGTGTGTTCAAGTATTCTTCCCAAAGCCATGAGCCGTCGAAAAGGACGCCATATACGGTGTCATCGTCTTCGCCATATTTGATTTCCTCCTGCCGCAGAATCTGGATGCAGAGCCTCCTCAACGGCTCATACTCCGAGTAGTATGGGTGTATTTTGGCGCGAAGGTTCTTGTTGATGATTCTTTCGCGGTCGCGCTTCTCGTAAGCCGGTGTGGCGTCGATCACAAGCGAGACATCGGCTTTGGTTTCTTCGTCACGAGAAAGGATGCCTGGGCCGAATTCCTTTGTCCGGATGTATTCGATTGTGTGACGGACTATCTCCATGAGGGCATTGTCAGCCGTGTGTTCCCTGGTTTTATACGCCACGTTGCCAGTGAAGGGAATGTTGAGGCGGATGTGCCTGGACAAATCCAATACGCCACGTATTTTGTCGTCGTTGTGGCTTTGCGTGACGTACTCTTTATACAGACCTTGGGACAAGGCTCTTTTCAGGAAGAACGGGAACAGGAAAAGGACGAAGTCGAATACCGATTCGGCATCCGTGCTGTGGGGCAGGTCGAACAGGTTTACCGAAAAGACTTTCTCCAGCAGGTAGTGCATGAAATAGTCGTCCTCCCCCTCATCGAAGCGTGAACGGATGCGGAGGTTTGTTCCTCGGCATCCAACAAAGCCCATCAAGTTGCCTGTCGATACTTTTCTGTCCTGAATATCCAAGATCGTGCTGTCGCCAATCTTGTCGCCATACAAGTCCAGACTATCCGGAAACACCAAGAGAGACATGCCTCCTTCATCCCGGTCACAGAGATTCTTGACTGTATGACCGGCAATCAATGAGAGGTCGTCCCACTGCTCGTCGGTGAGCGTGAGTCGTTTCTCCCGGGCATTGTCTGGTATGATAACGGGGGCGGACATTTGCGATTACGCTTCCTTGTATTGGTCGAACGCTTCTTTGAGCATGGCAAGTTTCTCTTCGATGCCACGGGTACCACGGAGATACTCCGTCAAGATGCCCAGAATATGGTACTCCCATAGTTGCTCGAAATCTCCGTCGTATTGTTCCAGTTTCAGGAAGTAGGCCGGTCCGATGTCGTAGGCGCTGGTAAGTCCGATATGCTTGTCCTTCAGGGCGGCATTCAACGCAGACATGCAACGTTTGGCAGCATCGCTCCACTGAGGGACCTTAGCTTCAAGCATGGCGATACGGTCTTCTGCTTTTACCTCAACCCAAGCAAAACGGCGACGGATGGCAAAATCCATGCTTTCCACGCCCCGGTCGATGTCGTTCATGGTGCCGATGACATAGACATTTTCGGGGACGAAGAAACCTTTGTAGAAAGGATCGCCCGGCTCGACCATATTCTGGTACTGGGTCTTGACACGGCCCTTCTCGCCGCGATAATTTGGCTCGATGGCGAAGAAAAGCTCACCGAAGATCTTGGACAATTCACCGCGGTTGATTTCATCGATGATGAAGACGCGATTCTTTGGACCAGCTACTTTCCCTTCTACATAGCCATACTCTTTTTTCAATAGATTCTTGACGCCCACATAGTAGCCTTTCCAATATATCTGATTGTCACAGTCAAGGATGCGCTCCTTCGTCAGCGTGCCGTTCTTTTTATATTCTGGCGCATCGGGATTCATTGTAGGCATGTCAGTCTCAAGCTCCCGGGGGCTTGTATAAAGGTCGAGGTTGCCTTTACTGTTGACCATGATACCGAAAGAGGCGGAATCAACGATGCCCGACTTGATGATACGGGGCTCCGTGTAGGCAGAGAGGTCCTGGATCAGCTTTTCGTATGCAGCATCGAACGAGCTCGCGTCAACAGAGGTGAGTGCATCTGCGCAGAACTGCTTGAAAACGCCGTTCACCCTTTCGAACGTGCTGTCATCGGTCGGACGAAGGCCCTCAACGAAGTCGGTGTAATCGTAGGAAGGATGGAATTGGACGAAGCCCGGATTATCGTCACCCAATGCTTCTGCTATTTTCTTGGCAAGATAGGTTTTCCCTGTTCCCGGCGCTCCGGTCAGAACGAGATTATGATTGGCGAGAAGAAGGGTTGTATATTTATCCATGTTGTCGTTGTTTTCGTTGAGGTTGAGGTTTTCATATAGGTACCAGGCGAGAAGGCCTTGATGCAATGGTTCTTTGAACGCTACTTTCTCTTTGAAATAGGCCATCAGGGCCATGTTGTCTTCAAGCCAATGGCCTGTAGATTCTGGTAAGCTCTGGTCAACAGACCTGACCCTTTCGTACAGGTCTTTGAACTTGCTATCGGTTATGGTTGTCGTGAGCAACTGCGGGAAAAGGGCTGCCCATAATCGGTGAAAAGCAGCAGGATGATTCTTGGTCAAGGCTGATTGCATCAGCTGCCTCATCGCATCATAATCTTCACGGGATATGCTTCCATCGGCGATGTTACGCTGGAAGATTTCATACATCTGCGGCCAAAGCGGAAGGATCTTCTCATATTCCGAGTTTGAGTATTTTCCTTGAAGATTGGAGGAGATTCCATTCTCGTATGCCCGGATGAAATAGTCTTTGGTTTCCTCATCGACATCCTCGGCCGTCATACCCTCTGAAAACATTCCCAGGAATCTTTCGACACTTTTCTTGTATTCGGGATACCATCTCTCGTACACCCAGTGCTTTGACCTGATTGCCTCATCGTAGATTCGCTGGAGCCAGTTTTTGGGATGACTATTCTTCATGTACTCAGACATCTGCCATAAAACATCCTGGGCGTTTAATAGCGAGCTCCAAAAATACGGGGCCGTCTCCTGATGAAGCTTATTCTGCAGCTCAGAGTCTGCTTCTTCTAACGGTGTAATGGCTTTCAGCAGGTCTAAGAAATGAGGATATTTCTGGCCAGGATATTTGGTGGGTATTCCCAAATACTTGCAATATGCTTCGTAGATGGTGCTGGTATAAGGAGTATATGTTTGAGGGTCGCAACACGCAAGGAATGCAGCCGCCGTACGTTCGTTGCCGAAAGATGATAAGCCTTTGGGGGTGATGTCCTGGGCGGCTGAGATAAACTCTTGGACTCTGACATCCAGGGACTTTTCCTGACGCAACAGGTCGAACACCCCGAAAACCTTTTCAGGAGCGCTATCAAGCAAGGAAACCAATGTGGCACCGACATGCGCCCTCTCCAGAAAATTACATTCCTTCGTCACCAGTTTCCGTACAATAATTTCTGTACTTTGCCCCTGTACGGATGAGATTAGTTTCCACTTGTAGAGCTCATCGCTACGTGAATTGTCGAGGCCTTCTGAGAGTACCGGCCCGCGATAGGCGGCCAGCAATTTGCTGATAAGAAAACGACGAAGGGCAGCTATCAACTCCGGCCGCAAGTTCCACTCGAAGCGTCCACCTCTCAACTGACGCCCGGTCATGGTGATTGGCCAATAGGAATCGTCGGAACTGTTATCAGATTCGATGCGGAAATCCTTTCCGGAGAACTTCTGTGCGAATTTTCCCAAATGCTGGACAAGCATATTGACGGCACTGTCGCTCATCGAATACTCCTTGCCGATCTGGCTGCAGGTTGCCTTATTCCCCGGTTGAGTGAGGAACATCCGCAGTACATCCAACTGCCGGCGGCGTTGAGGAACATCGAGTGCCTGGATGACTGCAAGCCATTCCTCCTCCGTCAGGATCGGTTCGGTGAAGTATCTGTCGCCTTCTTTTTGTAGTTTGTAGGTTGTCATTCTAAACTATTTCATCAACAACCAGATCTTTCCAAGATACGCCCCAAAGTATAGTCTACTTGCGCAACCGTAAACTCGATATCTGAAGCTTCGTCATACATGATAATCTCGTTTCCTTCGTCATCCAGGGGCGTAAAAATCTTGGCATCGAGGACTTCTACGACTATGTAAGGGCGCGTTCCCTTGTATGCACCCGTAAGAAACTTAATGGCATCATACTTAACAGGAACTGGCGTAACATCGCCCGGCTCTTCCTCTTCTGACGGAAGGTCATTCTCCTTATATTCTTTTCCGTTAAGAACGTACCTGATGAACCGGTCGTTGTACCCAGGATAGAGGTCCCGGTATTCGTGCGTTTTGGTTCCAGCAAGGATCTCATCGAAATAGATCTGTTTCAAATTGAGGGTGAGCGTTTTCATATAACAGTGTATTACAAGTATTCAAGATTGTCGAGCATGCGGGTGATGAGGGCGCGGAAACTGGCTTTGAAGGTTTCGTTCTGCTGATACTCGCGATATAGGGACATATCGCCACGTCGCTTATTCCGGACTACGCGGTCAATGATTGTCGCCATAGCGTCTTCCACAGCTTGCTGATCGGGATTACCGACAACGAGTTCATTATAATCCTGGTCCTCAGCAACAGCCTTTGTGATGCTGACCAGCTTGGCCTTCTGGTCTTCTGGAGTGGCTTCCCACCCCTTGAACCAATGCTCGTTAAACTCACGGATAATTTCATCGAGCGGGTTAATCACAGGGCCTTCGGTTGGACCAGCGTTCACCATTGTCGGTTTCAGCGGATCTACGGTCGCATCTCCAGCATCAAGCGTAATTGTCTCGTTGAGCGCTGTGCGACGAAGGCCATAGGTGTTGAGATCTACAGAATCGAGAAGATCTTTGATGTCCTCAACGTCAGGGCCGGTGACGATGAGCTGCGGTATGAGCAGACGCAGGAACCAGAAGAGTTTCTCCCAGTCGGGGACCTCGTAATCCATGATAGCAGCTACACGTGAATAGATCTTGACGAACTGCTTGCTCTTCATCTTGAAATCAGCCTTGCCGTTCTCTGGCCACTCTATCTCGTTATTGAAACGGTTTGCCGCTTGATCAATAATGGGCGCGAATTGATCGGCGGGCGCACCGTGCAGGAACAACTCTATGAAGCGGTTGACTTCATCCATATCAAATACTCCGACAGAAAGGAGCGTCGCCTTTAACTGATGAAGGATATTGACGTCAGTTGCTTCTGACAGCGTGGTCGCAGTATAGAAAGGATCGAATGCGTCCTTAATGCTTTCCTTGGTATTGTAGAAGTCGAGGATGAAGAGATCTTCGCTCAATTTTCCAAGTTCGGGCGCTGAACGATTGAGTCGAGACAGGCACTGCACCGCAAGAACACCATCGAGTGGCTTGTCTACATACATGGCGGCAAGCTTGGGCTGGTCGAAGCCGGTGATGTATTTGTTGGCCACCACAAGAATGCGGTTTTCATCCTTTTCGAACTCTTCAGCCGTTTTGGTGTCCTTGAAACCATTCATCTGTGCTTCTGTGTATTCACGGCCATCTACGACCTTTGAACCCGAGAACGCGATCAGAATGCCGAAAGGAAGTCTCTTTTCCTGCTTGATCTCACACAACGCCTGATAGTAACGAATGGCACACTCGATATCTTTCGTTACCACCAGTGCCTTTGCATACCCCTTGAGTTTATGGTTCCGAAACATCTTGGCGTCGAAATGAGAAAGCATCACTTCCGCCTTGGCCCGAATGGTCTTCGGCTCTTTTTCCACATATCGGCGTAGCATCTTTTGAGCACGCTCAGAATCGTATTCAGGATTATCCTCAATACTTTTAGTGAGCTCATAATAGCTATGGTAGGTGGTATAGTTGGTGAGTACATCAAGGATAAAGCCTTCCTCGATGGCCTGCTTCATGCTATAGAGGTGGAAGGGATGGAACTTACCGTTTTCATCCTCTGTTCCGAAACGTTCAAGGGTTTCCTTCTTGGGTGTTGCCGTGAAGGCGAAGTAGGAGCAGTTTTTGCTCATTTTGCGGTCCTTCATCAACTTCTCCAGGAGGGCATCGGTATCTCCTCCGTCCTGGTCAGCGTCTTTCTGAATGGAGGCGTTCATCTTGTCGGCAGCTACTCCCGACTGAGAGGAATGCGCCTCATCGATGATGATGGCGAAGTTATGGTCGCTGACATCCGCGATGGTGTCACAGATATACGGGAACTTCTGAATAGTCGTGATAATAATGCGTTTGCCGTTTTCAATGGCAGACTTGAGCTCCTTTGAGGAGTCTGCGTGGGCGACAATTTTGTTGCTCTTGCCAAAGGCCTTGATATTGCTCGTAATCTGTTTATCGAGCAAGCGGCGGTCGGTAACGACAAGGACTGAATCGAATAGCGTCAGGTCAAGCGCCTTTGCGCGAACGGCATCCATCGAAGAGGGGCATAGCCCGATGAGTTTGTAAGCCAGCCAGGTGATGGAATTGGATTTGCCAGACCCGGCGGAGTGCTCGATGAGATAGGTCTTGCCGACGCCCAAGGTGGACACGTCAGTATTCAGTTTGGTGACAACATCCAACTGATGGTAACGCGGGAAAATGAGCTTCTTGGCATTTTTCAGGACATGTGGTACCACCTTGTTTGACTTAGCTTCCCCATAGTCGAACATCACGTAGTTCATCAGGATGTCGGCGACGGTATCCTTCTGCAGGAAATATTTCCACATGTAGGATGTCTTGTAGGAACCGTCTTCACTTACGGGATTGCCAGCGCCCTGCCCGTTAGGCAGACCCTTGTTGAAGGGCATGAAGTAGGTTTCCTTACCAGCCAGTCTGGTAGTGAAATATACTTCGTCTTTGTCCATGGTGAAGTGCGCCAAGCAACGGCCAAAGTTCATGAGAGGCTCCTTGGGGTTGCGATCTTCCTTGTACTGCTTCTGGCCGTTGTACTTGGCTGTCTGGTAGGTCCAAGGATTCTTGAGTTCAAAGGTAAAGATGGGCAGGCCATTGATGAATACAACCATGTCGATCTCAAGACCGGGATTCAACAGGGAGAATGTCTGCTGACGAGTAACCGAGAACTGGTTCTTAGCATATTTGGCATGACTGGCCTGGCTGTCGGAAGGAGAAGGTTTCGGATAAAACAAGGTAAGGTGGATATTCTCCACATCCACACCTTCTCGGATAAGCTTGACGACACCAAAAGTATTGATGTCGTTGAAAATCTGACGTTCGACAGATGCTTTGAGGTCTTTGCCACGATACTCTGCGAGCGCACTCCCCTGGGAGGATGCCAAGAAAGACCAGAGGCGGCGCTGGTCGATGGCCAATTTGCTGGGCATATCTTTGGGGCGACCCCAGTAGTACTGGTCCGCGCCCGGGTTCTGGGTATCTATGTCTTCGATGCCGGCGGCTTTCCGTTCCTCAACGGTGCTGCCCACCAGCGCTTTTTCTATCAGGTATTCGAATGCCTGCTCGTTGGTCTGTGATAAACTCATACTACCTTGACTTTACCTGTGACTACATTATTGATAATAATCTGCTTACGTTCCTCTAGCAAAGCCACCATTTCCATTTGTTGGTTAATAGCGAGCTCAATCTTATCGACTTTGGGTGTTATCGCATTCACTATTGCTATTTGTTCTTCTATTGGTGGAATCGGAAGTTTTACAGCATTGAGGTTTGCTTGACTTAATTTCGGCTGTGCCGATCCAGTAATAGACAACGTATAGTCAGCAGCCTCAAGAACCATTGCCATAAAATCGTAGTCATTCCTTTTGGGTTTGAGAATATGCGCATGGTTGTTCACCCAGAATTTACCTTCCGCTTTGTACACAAGAGGAAGGTTACGAAGAACGAGGTTTGCTCCGTCTTCTGCAATTAACAAAACCTTGTCGTCTACGTTGTAATGATCGATTTTATCGATAACGCCAGAAGCTCCATAATAATCATATTGAGGATTTGTGCGTTCGCGCTGATCTGCGGTTATAGGTCGCCTCAGATTATCATGGTTTGTAACAGTATGACGTAGTTGAATTAGCCTCCAATGCTCAGGGATAGTACCTATCCAGTCTATGCTTGTTTCTTTTTGCTTTACTCGAGGATTCAACCCCTTCGTTACAGCGTGATTGATAACTATCTTTTTACGTTCTTTAAGGAGACTAATAATTTGATGCTGCTGAGCGATGGCCTCATCTATCTTTGAAGTGGCGGCATCAAGATATGGGACAATTCTCAGCTGTTCATCGATCGGAGGAAGGACAAACGGAATATCCTTCATTGAACTGGGGTCTAAATCCCATTGATCCACACGGATTCCCTTTGAATATTGCATAAAGAATCCTATGTAGGCTTTACTCCTTATCGCTCGCGAGAAAAAATGCGGGTCAACACCTCTTAACTTACACGTGAAATAAGCAGGACTAACAATCCCTTCGTAATCAGAAACACCATACGAACCCTGCCAGGACTTCATTTTATTAATCACAAAGTCGCCAGGATACAGGTGTTTGTATCCGTTTAAATCATCAGGGACAAAATTATGATTTTCTTCTTTATCGTCCTTATTCCGAAGTATAACTCCCTTTTCTCGGGTAACGGAGAGTAATTGAGAATGCCCGAAACCTTTCTCAGAGAAAAGAGTGAGGAAGTTACGGAGATGCTTCAATTCCCAATGGCTTGGAATGTCTCCCAGCCATTTGACACCGCTATCCTTGTATGAACTATACTTCTCCATCATCTACAGCTGTTCAAACAACGACTTGATAAAGCCCTGACTCTTCTGGTCAAGGTCAATGATGTCAGCCTGATTCTCCTCCAAAGTGCGTAGCGGAACGGGCTTGTAGAAATACTTGTTGAAGGAAATCTCGCAGCCAATCTTGGTGGGAGCGATATTGATCCACGCATCATCCACATAAGGACGAACCTCGCGCTGGAAGTATTCATATATGTCTTCCTTCACGGGAATCTTTTCCGTATCGCGCAGGTCAGAATCCGGCTCGTATTCTATGTACTTACCCTTTGCCGCCTGGTGGTAGCCATAATCGACAAAACGCTCCCGGGGAACCTTGAAGGTGCTTTCCAGTGCTTCCAGGTCTTTTGCATCGGCCTTAAGTTCCTTCTTCACCACGGGCTGCGCCGCAGGATCGGTGACAGACATGGCGCGAGCGATTGTCTTCAGTGCAGACGCTGACAGTTCCAGTTTCAGTTTCTTAGCGGCAGCGGCAATCTTACTGGCGAAGACAGCATAATCCATATACTCATCGTTCCCCACTTCCTTATGCAGCACTTTCGCAGCTTTCATCAGGGCCTTGCGATCTTTCCACTTGGTAGCGGATACCAGGTTCGCCAGTTTCTTGTCCGTAACCTTGATTTCGTTCTCCTGTAGGTATTCCTTGATGTCGGCCATCACGGATTCCAGGCCAGTGAACACCATATCCTTGTAGGTGTCGTACAGCCACTTGGACAGTTCCAGGTTGCCCTTGTCGAACAAGAGTTCATCTATCCTGATGGCGTTGAACTGACTGCGGAGACGGAGCGGGCGTTCTATAGTTACGCTATAGTAGCGGAAGTCATCACCGTCGAAAACCTTGGACACAACCTTATGTTCGTCCTCAACGATTTCTTCATTCGTGAAATTCCGGTGGGCACGGAGAATCATATTGCGCGCCTTGGGGTCGATGGTGCAATTACGGCTGCCTTGGTTCTTCCGAAGTTTCTCAAAGGCCTGGGATGCATCAATAAGCTGAATCTTATCCCTATGCTCCCAGTCTTTTTTGTTCGTGAGGAGCCACACATAGGTTGAGATGCCCGTGTTGTAGAATATGTTGTTCGGCAGCTGGATAATGGCCTCCACCAAGTCGTTTTCCACCAGATAGCGGCGGATGTTACTCTCACCACTGCCGGCATCTCCCGTGAAGAGGGATGATCCGTTATGGATGGAGGCGATACGGCTTCCCTGAGGCTGTGCTTCGAGGTCTTTCATTTTATTGACCTCTTCCATAATGAAAAGAAGCTGACCGTCTGACGTTCGCGGCGTAGAGTCGAGGACTTCGACTCCGCCAGAAAAATTAGGCAAAGTCAAAAGGAAACGGAAGTCCCTTAACTCCTTCTCAAAATATATCTTCTTTTTGTCTTCTCTCCAGGACTTGCCATAGGGCGGATTTGTAATCATGTAGCCAAATGACTGGCCGGAAAAATGATTTTCTACAATTGTATTCCCCTGATGTATACCAGAAGGATCGACACCTTTGATAATGAGATCTGATTTGCAAATCGCGTATGTTTCCGGGTTGATTTCCGTACCGGAAAGGCGAATCGCATTTGAACGGATGCCCAACCCCAACAGGTATTCGCGCCCCTCTGTCAACATGCCGCCTGAACCACATGCGGGGTCATACAGAGAAATAATCTTGGGAAGGTTATCTTTGACAGGCTCGAAGACGAGGTGAGCAAGTAGCGTTATCGCATCGCGGGGCGTAAAGTGCTCACCGGCCTCTTCGTTGTTCTCTTCATTGAAACGGCGCAGGAGCTCTTCAAAAACAGTCCCCATTCCGATATTGTCGAGCGCCGGTATTTTCAATCCGTCGGGGCCCTTCACTTCTTTATCGGTCAAGTTGATGCGCGGATCTGTAATCCGCTCGATAATGGACAATAGCCGGTCGTTGTCAGCCAACTTCTTTGCCTTGGTGTAATAATCAAAGCTCTTCAGAACGTCCTTGACATTCTCGCTGTAACCGTTAAGGTATTCGGCAAAATTGTCGTAGAGTATATCGTTATTATCTGGCGCTTGCGACTTGATGCGATTCAATGTCCATTTGCTGGTGTTGAAATAACTGAGGCCTGTAATATCTTTGATAGCTTCCTCGTCGATATAATCCAGCTTCATGTCTCTCTGCGCCTGGACTTCTTCGTCGACAGCGATTTTTGTCGGTTCGAGAAGGGCGTCAAGGCGGCGAAGCACAACCATCGGAAGAATGACGTCACGGTACTGGCCACGAAGGAACACATCGCGGAGAACGTCGTCCGCAATGTTCCAAATCAGGCTCACCATCTGACTATGGGAACTATCCATATAATGCAGTAATTAAGCAGTTCTAAGTGTATATCGTACAAATTTAACTTTTTTTTGCCTTTTTTAAAAAAAGAAACTTCCACCAGCCCGGCGAGCTGATGGAAGCAACTAAAAGACGGATTTATAACGAGTTGAATGATAATGCTCTATCGTCAGACCTTTAGACCTAAAAAGTAATTGATAATCCCCTCCACATGCAGTGCGACGATGGCTTTTTTGCCGGCGTCGGACTCCAGGAAGGACAGCGAAAGTTCATTGTCCATGAAGCCGTTTTCCGTCAAAACTGCTGCCGCATACGTATCCTTGAGAATGTAGAACGGCGCCTCGATATCGGGGTCGCCATCGGAATAGTCCGTCCGCAGTTTATGCCCCGGAAGGTGCTTCTTGGCGGCCTCGTACAGGCAGGTCGCCAAGCGGTCGGAATCGGAATGCCCGTAGTATGTGTAAGCACTCCACCCGGTGGCGCTCATCCATTTGCTGCCATTGCCGGCTGCATTGACATGGATGGAAACCACGATGGTCTCCTGCACCGGATGCCCCAGGCGGCAGGTAATCTGGTTGGCCCGGCGAACCCGCTCCCGGAGGGGAATGTCTTCCTCTTCAGGAACGAGCAGGACGGCGTCGAAGCCGCGGAGCTGAAGATGCTCCACGACGGCGCGTGCGATTTCACGATTGAAGCGGTACTCCCGGAAACGACGGTCGGGAGAGCATTTGCCAGGGGTATCGACCCCATGGCCGTTGTCGATAATGATAGTCATGATGTTATGATTTTTTGTGATACTTTCCGTAGCCTTGGCGCTCGACGAGCCCCATCTTGCCGCAGAACTTGGCTACATATCCTTCTGCGGTGCGTTCATTGATGCCGAGCTTCTTCGCTGCTGCGATGTAGTCCTGACGGCCGAAGTCTTCAGGCAGTGAATCGAGCAGGCTCTGCTCGGCGGAAGAGGAAAGACGCTTCTGCTGCTTCTCGTCGAAGAGTTCGCAGAAAACCTTCGTGGAATGGCTCAGCAAAGCGCGGGAGATGGTCATCGCCGTGTGGAAATCTGCGTCGGAACAGACCACATCTTCGTAGAAGTTGCCGTTCTCCATGAGACGGAGTCCCGACAGGACCATGGCGATGCGGAAGGCAATGACCGCAAGACGACGAACCGTTGCCAGGATACCGTCGCCAAAGTCAATGAAGAGGTCGGTCTGGGTCTCGGAGAAGAAGTCGAGAAACTCCTGCTGCTGCCCGTTCGTGAACGAGAACTCCAGGGGTTCGGGCAAAGCCTTGAGCACATGGTAGAATGTCAGGTAATCTTCACCCAGCTTTGTAAAATACTCGTTGAGTGACTGGCCGGCCGAGCGCTTGAACACGTTCTTGAATTCGAGGTTGGACTCCAGGTAATAGAACGCGAAGCGCGAAAACAAGCCGTTTTCCGGCGTGCGGATGAGCGTCTTGATCTGCTCGGGCGTGCCAGATAGAACGGCCGAGAGCTTCGGGACCTCAACCTCAACGTGCTCATCGTCTCCCCGGCGGTGAAAGCCGAAGGGCTCGTGATGGAACGCGCTGCGGAAGTTCTCGGAGTAGTCGCCGTAGTCGGACTTGAAGGAGCTGGCCAGGACGTCACCCTCGGTCTCGAAGATGAGGCCGGTGCCATCGTTGTCGTGCATGATCTGCGTGACGGCCGTGGCACTGGTATTGCCCGGAATCAGCAGCATCCGCTGCTTGGGCTTCTCGGGCTTGACGATACCCTTCTTCGTCTTGTCTCGCTTGTCGCGGTCAAACTGGATCATGTCGCTGTCGTACTCTGCCTTGAGGTTCTTGAACTCGGAGCGAAGCTCATCGTGGATGGGCTTGACCAGGTAGCGACAGAGCGCCAGGCGTCCTTTTCCGGAGGAAGCGCGGGCCGTGAGGTAATAGCAGAGGTTGGCGTAGATGGTCATCTCATCGTAGACTGCAAAGTAGTTGGGCAAAACGGCAGACACGCAAGCGATGGAACCAAGAATCAGGATGTCGGCTTCCTTGGGGTTATCGGCCTTGCCGGCGACCTTCTGGAGGAATTCAGGAAGGTCGTGGAAGACCGTTTCGGAGAAGGATGGAGCCGGCAGGCTCACGGCTTCTTCAGTGGAGGATTCCGTGAATTCCGCAGATTCCGCAGGTACGGAATTTACGGAATTACGGAATCTGGGCTGCGCCGTTGCGATGTCGATGCCGCAGGTTTTGGCCCGGTGAAAGAACGACGAAAGCGTAATACCTGTGCGCTTGCCGTTGAGGCAGGCCGTGTACTGCTTGTCGCATTCCGTCGGGTCATAGTCCGGGTTAAAGCGGCTGACGCGGTGATAAAAATCGCGTCCTGCCTCTCCCAACTCTGCGCTGAGCGCAAAGCCAATGTCGCGCCAATTGTCGTAGCCGACAGTGATGTCGAGAGCGGCGGCTTCGATGCGCGAAACCACCTTTTCGACATCTGCGGCCCGGTCTGCAGCATGAGCGGCAGGCACCGACCTTGCGGGTGGTGCAACATCGGGAGATGAGTCCGGCGTTGACGCTGGTGTTGGTGCGGACGGAGTCTCGATCCAGTCCGCAGGATTGAATGTTTTCTTGGTCATTTCTGCTCTTCTTTCGGACTTGACTGGTACTTGGGGTTAAGGTAGGCCTGCGGGTCGTACGGCAGGAAACAGGCACGAGATACGTCGCGGCCGGACTGATCGATGAGGATGCCGTAGGTCTTGTGGATGTAGCCGGAGATTCCTTCAAAGAACTTCGCGTGCGTGAAGCCGTTCAAGTCGACAGGGACGATCCACTTGATGCCGTCGCCACTGGGGCTGCGGAACGCAAGGGCCGTGTCGAAGTAGTCATCGGCCAGAAGGCGTGCGAACAGGGCCTCAACATCGGGTACATGGTCGAAATCGACGGTCATCAGGCCACTATGCCGGACGAGTGCGCTGTCCTTGCGGACGGAGAAGACACCGGCAGCGGTGATGTAGTCGAAGTTGACCGACTTGAACTGGCGGGCCTTCTTCTGGTCGGTAAAAGCACGAAGACGTGCAGTCCGTTCGCGGGCCTGGTTGCCTACGATATACTCGTACACCTCTTCCAGCGTAACCTCCTTCTCGGGGGTCACGTTGGAGATGGGTGCACGGAAAAAGGACATGTGCGGCTGGTGCTCTGCGGATTCCTGCGCCTCTTTTCGTGCAGGCGCACCGTAGGGATTCCACTCGGGCTCCAGGTGGAGGTGCAGCTCGCTGTTGAGGTGGTCGAGGAGTTCCTGGCCACTGAGGCCATAGAGCTGCTCGGCAAAATCGAAGCAGTCGCCGTCGGGGATGGTGCCGGATTCGTCGTGATGACGGGCGATGCGGTCGTGCAGACGCTGTTCGGACGGGAGCTTTTCAATCCACACATGGAGGGTTTTTGCGCCGTCGGCGGAGAGCGGATTGCGGATGCAGCCACAATCGTCACCGGTGATCGTCATCGCGGTCTCGCCGGGCCAGCGCTCGTGGACGGGCTGGCTGTAGATGCGGGTGCCGTAGTGGGTACGGGCCAGGATGGAGGGTTTGTCGATCATGGCTACTTGCTCCTTCCTTGCTCGATGTTACGAATCTCAGCTTCGAGGTAGTAGACAGTGCGACCGACCTTGATCGGATGAAGCATGCCGGCCTTTTCCCAACGGTACAAGGTCGACAAGTCTTTTTTTAGGCGTTCAGAAGCGACGTTGCGATTGATCTTGGCGTTCTTTTGTGCTTCTTCCCGAGCGATACGTTCCTGCTCTTTCTGGTCGAGCACGTCGGATAGCACTCTCCTGAATGCATTTTCAAGATCGGCTGAGGAGATGACAACGAGATGATGTTCAGAGGATGGCATAAAGAAGTCTTCCATTTTAAAAAGGGTTTAAAACGGTTAGAAAATCCCGGCATGTTTGGCCCCGCTGTCCGGACGGGACACGCCGTACCAATCTCGAGTGGACAACCTCTGTTTGGCAATGCAATGTTATGCATAAAAAATTTGAAACTCCCTGACAAATAGAGAGTTTCAAATTATTCAAGATATTCAAGCCTTGAACGGCCTAAACGTTCAAAATATTCAAGAAATTCAAAGCATTTTGAACGCGTTTTTCAATTTCGTTCAAAATCGTTCAAAGACGTCATGAAGCGTTATTCTCGTCGGGTACAAGGTAATGCTTGAGTTCTAACTCGAAATCATCTTTGATTTCTTCCATGAGCTTCTTTTTTTCGTCACTCACATTCACCATCAAACTACCTTTCGTCGTGCTCAAGGCCGAGCTTATCGTACTCTTCTTCCCTTCATATTTTGGAAACTCGGCTACAATTTGTTTCGGAGTCGGCAAGCTTATATATCCTTTTTTGTAGAGAACGGCAATGTAGATGAGCTCATCAACCCCAGGCTTATAGCCGATATGCTTATGGAGATATTCGATGATCAATGGCCTTTTCTTCATCGTAGCATAACAGCCAAAGGGCAGATGCGTTTCAACCTGTTCTCCTTCCACGGCTTCCTCTTTTTCAGGGGAAGGCCCGGAGTCCTGAACAGGATCATCCTCACCGGAAGAACACTCTTCATCGGGTTCATCGTCCATCCATTGGTGTTCTGCCCAGCCGACATTGGAATCATCAAAAACATTGTCGGGCAAGTAGCAGAAGTTGTCTCTGTGCAACTCGGAGTTGTCTTCGATGAAAGCTGAAAGCATCTTGCTCAGGACCATAAGACAGCAGTCCAGGTAGAAATACTCATAGGCATCCCGCACTTCTTCCTTCATGTATGGCCGCATGCGGGCTGGTCCTATCTGATCGACCAGCTGGGTTCGCATGATGTGCATTGTCTCCATTATCCAATCCAAGCCGGTATTCGCACGTTCGTCTTCGGACGGGATATGGGGATCAATGCGGAGCATGTAATCATAGAACAGGTTCTGCAGCATCTTCGACGTGGATTCCTTGACATTATCGCTTAAATAGGGATAGGAGTCCGGATTCATCTCGAAATCGCTTATGAAGTTATCACATATAGACTTGATCTGCTCTTTGAAATAATCTCGGTTAGGGTTCAGGTAAACTTTTGCCCGATTCTCTGAGGTCAAACCCACCTTGCCGTAATACTTCTCAAAATCTTCTTCGTAAGTATCAGGCCAAAAATTATAATGGACCACGCTCCGGAACCGATCCGGGGCTTCGCCGTATAACCGTTTCCGATGCGCGTCGAACGCCGCGAATGCAGAACTGACCAGGCCGTTCCTGAGAAATTCCGTACTGATAAATGGCGGGGTCTCGTCGGGTTTTACATATTGACGCCCGTCAATGAAATCGAAACGGTCATAAGCCTTTTCTATGTGCTCCAAAGTCTTCCTGAGCCAATATGCCAAACAATCAGCCTTGTACAGGAAAGTCCACTCACGCTGGCTCTTCTCCAGACGGGCAACGTAATCATCGTACAGTTTCTTAATACTGCCACATGCCTTACCGATCTTCGAATGATTGGGTATCATCATCCCCGACTTGGGGCTATAGGAGTAGCAAGTATTGAATGTAAAAAACAGCCATACCTGGAAATAGTAGTGATTCTCATCATCAGACGTGGCATAGCCCGGATAGATTTCCAAATCGAGATCGTGGAAATGCTCGAGGCCCAAGATGTTCGGGTTATAACACAATTCCGAATCGTCACTCCAGTCGGAAGACAAGACGTCTTCGGGAACCCCCAGCGGCTCCTCTGAAGGGAGCGCAGCACACTCCGCTTCTACGGGGGGAACAACGGATTCAACCGCAGACGTTTGGGAAGATTCAGCTTCCTGTATCAGAGATTGAATCAAACTCTCTGTGGAATCGTACATATACTTTTTTTCTTGCCTTTCAAAAGGCGAGAAATCGTACTTCTCCAAATTGTTCAGCAGGGATTCGAGAAATGAAATGCGGGCCTGGAGATCTTCGAACTGCAGAGCACCACGCTTGATGTCGCCCGGATTGAAACGCGCATAGAAATCGGTGGACGCTTCATCGCAACTATACATGCTCCATCCTAAACCCGTATCACGAGTAGTAATTTCCGTGGCCAACATATTATGCAAATGGCCAAAGCTCTGATCGCTTTCCAGGACTGTATAGAGAGCATACAGGAAGACCAGGCTATTCAGCGCCACGGTGTCGGAAGCTGACGGTTCTTCATGATGAGCGGCCTGGCCTTCTTTCTTCTGAGAAGGCCATAAATGATATTTCTTATTGAAGAGCGTCCGGGTTTTCCGCTTATTGAGCCGCAAGGGCTTGAACTCATCCAATGCAGCACGAATTTTCTCGGCCACATAGTCTTCCTGCGCCTCAGTCAAGGCGACGCCTTCAATTAATTCATAATCGTCGATTCTTTCGTACGCGTCCATAGAAAGCAAAAATCTTCATTGCAAAAACCAGTTGGTGGGATGTGTGTTAATGCAAAGTTATGCAATCGTATGCGAACCGATATAGGAATCCCGGGAAAGTTTATCAACACGTAATAAACAATCCCCGCCAGACCGTGTCCGGCAGGGAGTTAAGCAGAGATAAATTGTAACAGAAATGTTTACGCAAACACTTCTACAGACGAATTTTAGATAGATTTTCTCCCTCTTTCCAACAAAAACCTCTCGTTCTAGCTATCCCTGGTATTCATGCAGCATTCAAGCTCTCACTCATCCCACTCGTCCCAGATGATGGTGTCAGATTCCCGCTCCAGAGAGTTGCGGAATAAAGATAATAATCCTATCTTTGCCTTGATTTCGTGTAAAAACAAGGGGTCGGCCAAGCTTGATTCCGTGTAAATTTTAGAAAAGCGAAAGTTTGATTTCGTGATGAAAAGAAAGATTTACGACCAGCTGCTGCTTTGGAAAACCAAGCGTAAAGGCAAGTCTGCCATGATGATAGAAGGTGCCCGTCGTGTGGGTAAGAGCTACATCGTGAGAGAGTTTGCCCAGAAGGAATACAAGAGCTATATCCTGATTGACTTCTTCAAGGTCGGCGATGACATCAAGGACCTTTTCAAGAATTACAAGGACAATCTTGACATGCTCTTCACTTACCTGAGCACCTACTTCTCCACCAAACTCTATCCCCGGGAGTCCATCATCGTCTTTGACGAGATTGAATTCTGCCCGGCGGCCCGTGCTGCTGTCAAGTATCTAGTGGAAGATGGAAGATTCGACTATCTGGAGACAGGCTCCCTGCTCGGCATGAAAATGAGCACGAAGAAGAAGCTGAAGAAGGGCGAGAAGAAGGAGGACTACCTTGTACCTTCGGAGGAAGAGAAAATCGTGATGCACCCGATGGACTTCGAGGAGTTCCTCTGGGCCATGGGCGAAGAATCCCTGATGGACTTCGTCCGGATGAAATTCGCCGCCCAGGAACCTGTCGGCCAGTCCATGCACCGCAAACTCATGGACTACTTCCGCCTTTACATGATCATCGGCGGCATGCCACAGGCCATCCTGGAATACCTGGACACCAAGAACTTCGAGGACGTAGACCGCGTAAAGCGCCAGATTCTCAACCTCTATTACAACTGCATCGAGAATTACGCCGGCGTGCATACGGCCAAGGTGAGGGCCATCTACGAAGCCATCCCGGGCCAGCTTCAGTTACACGAGCACAAGTTCCAACTGGCTGACCTCAACAAAGACGCCCGCTTCCGGGACTATGACAGCTCTTTCTTCTGGCTGCGCGATGCCAATATGGTCAACCTCGCGTTCAACACCACGGAACCCAGCATCGGCCTCGGGCTCAAGCAGAAGGACAACTCCCTCAAATGCTATATGAATGACACCGGCCTGATGATCAGCCACGCTTTCGATGAGCGCGGAATCGTGTCGGAGCAACTATACCAGAAGATCCTGAAGGACAAGTTGGAGGTGAATGCGGGGATGCTTATGGAAAACATCGTGGCCCAAATGCTCACGGCCATCGGGTGCAAGCTGTTCTTCTACTCAAATTCTTCCAGGGAGAACAAGGATGACCGGATGGAGATCGATTTTCTCATCTCGAAGAAGACAATTACCAGCCGGCATAACATTTCCCCCATCGAGGTAAAGTCTTCGCCAGGGTTTACGACCACATCGTTGGAGAAATGCATAAAAAAATACGCCACGCACCTGGCTCAGGCATATATCATCCATACCGGAGACGTAGAGAAGGACGGCGATTACCTCTACATTCCGCTGTATATGACACCCTGCCTTTGATTATTTCAATATCTCCATCTTCGCATTGACCTTGTAAGCCTTCTCACCAAACGCAGCATTGATTAGCTTGAACCGGTCTTTCAGCTCCATGGCCGTGTAGCGGTTGACGGCACTGCTGCCTTGCTTGTGCAGGCCGGCAGCATAGAGGTCGACCTGGACCTTCGACATCATGTCGACGTGAGTCTTGCGCGCGAGCTTGCTGCTGCCCAGCTCGTAGATGGGCTTGTACTCGTTGGTCTTCGCCTCCTCGTTGTAGATGGGCACCGTGCGCGTGATGTCGCATTCCTTCAGGAGGGACTTGATCAGGACATTGTAGCCATTGCGGCCGTAGACGTTGCGAACGATGGGAAAGTTGAAGCCGGTGCGCTTGATGATGTCGAAGGCGAAGCGGACGACGGGCGTCTCGATCTCGGTGTTGAGGTCCTGTTCCCCGGCAGTCTTCTGCGGCAGGTAATGCACATACGGGATGCCGTCGGGCGAGACGGAAATGTTGTAGATGGTCATAGCCTGGAAGTCGGCGATACGGCAGCCAAAGGCGCACTGCACCAGGAAGGCGTCACGGACGGGCTCGAGGCAGGCAGGGAGTTTGGCCTTGCGCACTCGCTGGAACTCGTCGGCACGCAGGAAGACAGGTGCGTCGTACATGGTTTTCATGACGGTTTTGCGGTGCTCCTTGCTCAGGGAACGGAAGGGCGAGCGCTCGATGTCGCGGTTGAATTCGAGGTCGTTGAAGAAGGTCTGGAGCATCTTGAGCTGGCTGACTACCGTATTGGAGGAAAGGCGCTTCTCGGGGAGGTTCTGGGGCTTTATGTCTTTGTAGAGCTTGGGGTACTTGTCGACGTACTCGTACTCGTTGTACAGGAAGTTTCGGAACTGGAGCAGCATGTCGTGGTCGAATTCGGGCGCGGTGAGATGCGAGAGGCCCTTGATGGCAAGGAAGCGCTCCAGCTTGTCGCAGACCACGGCGATATGGGCTCCGCGTCGCGTGCCGACAACTCCGATTTCCTTTGCGTTGTCGATGTATTTGTGGAACTGGGAGATGAGGGTCTTGGCGTTGCGGCGGCGCGTGGGCGTGGGGTTGCGCAGTTCTTCAATGGTGGCGTCCATCACGTCGGAGAGCATGTCCATGCCTTTGTCTTGCATCTTTTCGTAGGCTTTGCGCATCAGGTCGATCTCCTGGTTGATGGCGTCGTAGAGGTCGCGGTTGTAGACGGAGATGCGGGGTTGAAGTTCGCCGTATGGCGTGAACTTGTCCAGGTCCTCTTTTGTGGCCTTGATGTCGGATTTGTGGGAGATGTCGGCTTTTCTTCCGTCGCGCAAACGGAAACGAACGGAATACTCCTCGGGGTTTTCCTTTCGTGACTTGGCAATAAAAAAGATTCTCAACATAGTAGCAGCTCGATTACGTGGGTAAAGTTACGAAAATTTTACCCACCAAACAAGCGATGAGTGCTTTTTGTTTGCAAGTCAATGGAGATTTCGGTTACCCACATTAGTGGGGTTATGGATATGGCCGTTTTGTGCTATATTGTTGGTTAGCTGTATTTTGATGCGTGTTTCTGCGCCCCTTGATGGGAGTCACTATTGCCAGTCAATTTTATCTCATTTGCGTTGGATTGGAAGGTGTGAATCCCGTGGGAGTCACGAAGTTTTGAAAAACAGGGACTTGCAAGCAAGTCCCTGTTTTTATGTGCGGCGGTGCGTCGAAAGCTCGCTTTCGTAAGCACTGTCGCACATAAAAACAAGGGGGCCCAGGCTCTGCCTGGCGCCCCTGTTTTTCAAAACTTTGCCCAAGACGAAGGCCGTAGGCCCGGGAATGCGCAGCCCGCCCTGCGGGCGAGCACAATCCCGCCAACCAGCCGCAACCCTACCCCCTCTCCACGCCCCTACACCAGCATCGCTTTGCGCCTACCATCGATTATGTCACTTGCCGCAACATAATCCGTCTTTTATCCATCTACATCGCCAATGCCATTGCGCCTATTGGGCAATAACTATTTTCCCCTTGCGAGAGTAATATAATTATATTACCTTTGTCGAAAAGTATTATTATGAATCAGCTATACTTTGAAGCAAAGGGCGAATCACTTCTTGAGCAAATCGGCATGAGCAAAAGCGAATTTGCTCGTCGTATGGGGATACGTAAACAAAATGTAAAGGCACTATTCAGGACCAAGAATCTGGAGACGATATACAAGGCCGCCGCCGTAATGAATGTACCGTTTATGATGCTAGTCGGGTACATTGAAGAACCTGATATGGAAATGATTCCAATTGTTCCCCTTGAAGAATCCGAGTATGAGATTACAGAGGAAGATATCCCTACAGGTAATTCTATTGAGGACAGGAGAATGCGTTATGACCTCATTTATGAATTCTACGAAGGCTGGAAACGGAAGAACCCTGGCCAGGCCAAGTATAACATTGCCCTAAAGGAGGACATTAATATTCGTGCAGTATCTCTTGACGAAACAGCCGCCCAAGCATCGCTGACTTATTTGTCGACACTGGCCGTCTTACAACTCGATGCCATTATGACCAACGCCTGGCTGGTCAGAAAGGTGCCATCAAAACAAGACAGCAAGAATCAACGATCTTTTGAGAGCATGCTGATTATGGAGTATATCTGTACTGGTGTCGGCCGAGTCAAGATGACTGTGGGTGTAAGAAGAAGCGACAAGAAAAAGGTCCAGTACTGTATTACGGCAATAGACGCGAGCAAAATAAAACAGGAGGCCAACTGACCTCCTGTAAGATTGCCCCAAGACTACGTGGCGGAATTACTTCATGAGCGAGGGCCTCGCGGGCGGGGACTTTTGCGCGACTCGATTACCCATCCGTATCACGTTTTACTGTCTCGTTGCAAATATAGGGATTAATAATCAAACCGCAAAATGAAACGATACAAATACCCTGACGCAAAACAAGTTCTTGTTTCCAGAGATATTCATGGAGACTACAAACTGCTCGTATATGTAGATAGTAATTCATTTTTCCCCCACTATTGTAATTGAAAAATGGTCCATTTATCGGGGTTTTGATTTGCTTTGGAGCAAATATCAAAACCAATGATAGATATGGACATTTACGAACATATTCTTCACTACTACAGAGTAGATGAGTTGAGTTTACGGGCGATCGCCCGTAAACTCAACGTCGACAGAAAGACTGTCTCCAAGGTTGTACATGCTTATGAGGATGCCATTGCGGCGGATCCGGAAGGCGGGTTGAACCGCGTGCTCCGGGAGGAGCCGCGATACAAGCCACGGGAGTATGTGCCCCGTGTGTTGCTCAAGCCGGTCACGGATGAGATAGACAAGTGGCTGAAGGAGAACGACAAGCGACGCTCGTCTGGGATGCGGAAGCATTGCCTGAAGCGTCAGGATATCCATCGTCAGCTGATGGAGAAGGGATACGACGTAAGTTACTCCAGCGCCCGCAGTATTTCTGCGTCATGACTACGCTCCCACAGCTTCATATACATAAGAATACTTCTTTGGACTGGACCTACCGGGCTACCATTAATGGCGCTTTGCTGCAAACCAGGAATTCAGAGACCGGCACCGTCCGCTTTTCCGGACCCGAACTCACTGCCCTGGACCTCGTACAGTATGAGCACCGGATCGGCGGCCTTTCCCGTGCGGCAACCATCATCGAGGAACTCTCCGAGCAAACGAACTGGAACGGCGCTGCCGAAAATGGGTTGATAGCACAAGCGACCCTTGCCACTGTCCAGCGACTGGGATACATTCTGGAGCATGTTCTGCAGAATCAGGAGCAGTCTGACGCCCTATATGGCGAACTTCGACAGGTGGCGTCCAAGCTCAACCGCTTCCCGCTGTCACCACGCAAGAGCACGGTAGGAGCACAAGTAGACAAGCGCTGGAGCATTCTAGTGAATACCGAAATAGAAATCGACGAACTATGATACCCCGTTCAGCCATCACGCACTGGAACAAACAGGTTCCCTGGGAAGACATCGCCAATGTCGAGCAAGATCTCATCATTACCCGGGCACTCACCGACATCTTTGCCAGCGGCAAGCTGTCGGCGTAAGCGACTACAGAACCCTATTAATGCAGAGTGCCCCGACCATCTGGCCGGGGCACGTTGTAAAACAACACTTAAACTTTTGACTTGGAACTTGCTTGCAAAGGTATCCCACATTTTACATCCTTACAATCGCAATAAATGGGGATTTTACATGTAAAGGTTTATCCCGACCTTTGCAAAAACAAACAAAACGATGGGACTTCTCAGCAAATTCTTCAGCAATACCCGGAAACCCGAGGGATTCTTGGGCAAGATCATGGTCAACGGAATGAACGGCGGCGGACACGCGGCTTTGGCCACTTGGGCAATGGATGCGCTGCTAATGCCGCACGATGGCGCCATTCTGGATATCGGGTGCGGCGGCGGCGCCAATATCTCCCGGTTATTGAAGCGTTGCGGCAAAGCCAAGGTATGTGGAGTTGACCACTCTTCGGTTTCCGTAGAAAAGTCTTCCAAAGTGAATGCCGATGCAATTCAGGCCGGCCGTTGTGAGATCAAGGAAGCCAGCGTCGCCGCCCTGCCCTTCGAGGATGGAATGTTCCATCTGGTGACGGCTTTTGAAACCATTTATTTCTGGCCTGACATCGAGCAGTCCTTTGCGGAAGTCCGCCGTGTCATGGCGCCCGGTTCCACCTTCTGCATCGTCAACGAAGACGACGGCCTTTCAGGGAACAACGAAAAGTGGGAGAAGATGATCGAAGGCATGCACACCTACACGCCAGATGAAATCAAGGCTCACCTTACAGCGGCAGGGTTTCATAACATCGTCATCCGCCCCGGAGAGAACAAACACTGGCTGATGGTCACTGCTATCAAATGAGGTTTTGTTCCTTTCGCGAATCGCTATTAAATATGATTTATAGCAGGAAGCGAAACACCGCTTCGTTGAAAGCGTCCGGGTTCTTATTCGCCACGAAGTGATCGCCCGGAATAATAACCATCTGCGCCCCTGGTATAGACCGCGCGATCAGGCGGGTATGACCCTCTTTTATCATGTCCTTGTTCCCAGCGATAACCAGCGTCGGGCATTGAATCTGAGCCAGTTCTTCCGGCTTGACATTGGGGTCGTTGACCATCAATCCCAGTAATTCAGCATTCTTCTTTGCTTCAGGACTCTTCCAGGCGAATAGCTTGGCGATCCGATAGCCGATTTCAATCGGAATCTGCGTGCTTCGCCTGACACCGGAAGCATCCAAGTTTGCACCATTAAGAATGAGCTTTTCAACACGTTCTGGATACGTCATTGCAAACACCATCGCGATATTCCCGCCATCGGAAAAGCCAAGGATATGGGCTTTCTTAATCCTGTGCTGGTCCATAAATCCCAGCAGGTCTTCCACGAACTGCCTGATGGTAAAAGGGGCGTTGCCACGTGGCGTCTGCCCATGCCCACGGGTATCTATCGCAATCACACGAAAATGCTTCGCAAACGGTTCCATCTGATGCACAAAATAGCTCACATCCTCACCGTTCCCGTGCAGCAGGATGAGAGGGAATCCCTCCCCTTGCTCGATATAATGATGTTTAATATCCATTCAATTCCTTGTTGGTTATCCGGATTGCACCTGCGCTGTGAATGCGGACCACAGGGTTAGGATCATTCTCCGCTAACGACTGCAAGATTTCCAGATATGGGCGTACCATTCCAGGACGCCTCTTTCCCATCACGCGGAACATCTCCGGAGCCTCCATCCGCACCCACTCATCTCTGTCGTGAAGCAGTTCTGCGAAAACAGGCAAGCTTTGCTCATACGCATCGGGCGTGTTGGTCGCGATATTCTCCGATGCCCAGATGAAGGCGAGTCTGACCTGAGGAACGTTATTCGTTACCAGTCTCATCATCTGGTTCCAATAGGGTCTGACTGTTTCATAATTCGACCGGCCGATTCGGCCCAATGCATTCAATGCCCGTTCCCGCAAAAGGGCCTCTCGTGAGTCCAGGAATAAAGATATCTGACTGACGACAGGAAGGATTTCCTCGGGATAGTTCATCCCCATCTCTCCCAAAAGCCACAACGCCTTGCCCGTAATCTTTAAGGGTTGATTCTCAAGCATAGACGCCACATGCGGAATACTCTCTTTCCACTCCTCTTTTCTTTTGGTTAGAGCACTTAACTTACGATATAGATCATTGTCAGTCATCAGCATTCGTGATTTCTTTCCGGAATACGAACACCTCGTCATCCGTGATGGTTTCCCAGATGCGGATCTTCGGATGCAACGCTTCAACAGCCTTCCAAGCCGCCTGACCGAGGCCTTTGCTGTGGCATTCCGGGAGGACGAACAGCAGTTCAAGCTCGCCCTTCGCCGCATCTTTGTCGATCTGAAGCACAACGCCGCCGACCTTCTGACCGTCCAAGATGATCCAGTAGGTCTCGGCATTCTCTCGGTCGATGGAATCCTCGATAGTTTTTCGGGAGATAACCTCTTCTCCTTCTTCACAACGCTCGTCCCGCATCCCGAACTCCTGCTGGGCGCCATATTTGAACGTCCACTGGTTGTCCATGATGAACTGCTGCCGGTTTTCGGGCTGCAATGGAACGAGTATGACTTCAGGTAGTTTCATTTATACCGATAAATCTGAATTTACTTTCGTGTTGGTAACGTCCCAAATTTGGCAGGCTACCGTCAAAATCGGCCATTTTTGCGGGTAACGTCCCTCTTTTTGGACCGCTACCGTCACTCGCATAAATTTCGATTTTTCTAACTCCAAAGATAAGCAATCCGTGTCACAAAGCAATCAAAAACGACTGCTGGAGATATTGGCTGCGGTAGCCAGTTTCGCGGTCCAGAAGGACAAAGCGGGCGTGGACCTGGTATTGCTGCAGATCGAGGCCCCAGCGGTCACGATAGTCGGTTATTTCAATGATGACCGGCCCAGGTCACAAGGACGATCTGCAAGGAAATTACGCAACAGGCCCGGCTTACGCCCCCTCCCCGGGGCAGTTAACTGCAGCTTGGCTAACAACTGGTACCGGATGGCCATTGAAGCGTCGTCAAGAGAGACTGCTACCCGTAGAAAGAGACTACCGCCTTGACTGCTGGCCATAATCACCTCAACCCTGAATGCCGGGAACTTCTCAAAAGGCTCTGGTACCGGCACATGCTCGTTACCCAGGGTGGCAAACCCGTGAAAAGCACTGACGAAGAGATTGTAGCCGGAGATCCAGGCCTTGTGGTCGAACGGCGGCCGGTGCGGCTCTACTCCTACGGCCAAAGACTGCCACTGATTCTGTGTCTGCTGATCCAGCGACCTCCAGGCCTCCAATGCCCGGCGATGAACACTCAGGGATGCAGACTGACTCTCCGTGTATGGAAAAACACACCGCGAACGCTTTCTGAGGCGGCACTTCCCGTCCTGATGGTAGGCCGTAACCTCCCCTGCGGACCCGTACAGGTCAGCAAAAAGGACGGAGGTATAAAGGTCGTTCATCGCTTTGGAAGTCTTAAGCTCATAGGTAGCTGCCAAGTACCTCAGAGGCTACACAAAGGTAAGAAATATCAGGCGTTTAATAAACGTTCCACCCACGAAGAAATGCCACTTATGATGATCCACCACAGCGGCGGCGGAGCCGCTGCTGCTCCCTGGTAGTTTTTTTCTCGAAATATGCCAGAGCTGTTACCGAACACAGTTCGGGAAGTTCGGTAACAAGTTCGGTGAGTAATTCGGAAACCATAATAGAAATGATTAGAAAAGATCCGAAGGTGACACATAAGGTGATGGCAAAGGCTCTGGGAATTAGTGAACGTCGTGCGGAAAAAATCACGAAGAGGCTACGAGAATCAGGAGCTATTCGCCGCAACGGCGGTCGCTTTGGCGGCGAATGGGAAGTCCTGAAATAAAACAATTCGTCTTTGATTGAGAGCATATTATTGCAGCTGAAATGCATTAGATTTCGGCTTGAAATAATTTGCATAAAAGTCTGTAAAATAGTTTCTTAATTAGGTATTCTTTTCCTATAGTTGTAGAGGAATCTGAGTGCTGCTACCGACTTTGAAACAAGTAAAGTAGCATACGATGATTGCCCAACCCTCCATTGCCTTCAATGAATTTTCCGGCAGCGCCAAGGGCGTGACGGCTCGATATACCAAGGGCCGCACTGTGCTCTCTGTCCGTTCGTATCCGACGGGCCTGGCCACGGCTGCGCAGCTGGTCTCCAGAAATAGTCTCAACCAGATCTCCCGGGCTTACAAGCAGCTCTCCGATTCCCAACAACTTGACTGGGATTCTGGCTGAGCGTCTGATCAGCCTGAGTGTTCTGGGCTCGCGCCTATACCGTTGACAGTAATGACGATGCGCTCCTGTGTTTGATTATAATTCCTTAACTTTGCCGTACGAAGTACTACTTGTCGAAATGAAAGCCCTGATACGACTAATACCGTTCGCAACCTATTGCATGCTCATTGCCATAATGGTTAACGCCTGCTTCTTTGTCCCCGATGAACCCTATCCGGAACCGGATGAAGGCGATGTCTGGGAGAAGGCCGCGGATGCAGTCGCAGGAATGAAGACAGGGTGGAATCTCGGCAATACGCTCGATTCCTACGGCGACTGGATTGTCCAATGGGGAGACGGTTCCACGGCCAGTTTCGAAACTGCGTGGGGGCAGCCCGTCACGACGCCTGAACTTTTGAAAGCCTTTGCGGCTGCTGGATTCGGTGCAGTCCGTGTGCCGGTTACCTGGAGACAGCATTTTAACGAAAGTGACTTTACTGTTGACAAGGCTTGGATGGATCGGGTCGAAGCGGTGGTCGGATATGTCCTGGATGCAGGAATGTACTGCATCATCAACCTCCATCACGACACCGGGACCGACGGATGGCTTATGGCCGATACATCCACCTACGAAACCTCGAAGATCAAATTCCGGGGCCTCTGGAAGCAGATTGCGGAGCGGTTCGAGCCTTACGGGGAGAAACTACTGTTCGAAGGCTTCAATGAGATTCTTTCCGCCACCGACAACTGGACCGGTCCCGCCTCATCCGCGTCCTATGCCATAGTCAATAAGCTGAATCAGGACTTCGTAAGAACCGTCCGCTCGACCGGCGGCAACAACGCAAAAAGGAACTTGGTCTGCAATACCTACGGGGCCGGGTGTTCGGCAAGGGAACTCGATCCATTTGTCCTTCCAGATGATTCGGCTGAGGGACATCTCATCGCACAAGTCCATAGTTATGCACCTTACCCCTTCGCATTCGATGTCTCCTCAGATACCTGGTGGGGACCCTATGACAAGAAGGTTTTTGACAAGGCATGCGAAGATGCCATCCGGGAGATCATCGAAGGTCTTGACAGCCATTTCGTTCAGAAAGGAATCCCATGCATCATCGGTGAATATGGTGCTGTCGACAAGAACAATACCCCTGAGCGCGCCAAGCACGCGGCCTTCTATGTATCGACCGCCAGGCAATATGGAATCACTTGTTTTCACTGGATGGGCCTGATGGACGGTGAAGACCGCAGTACCTTGACATGGACTGATCCGGAAATCCGGGATGCCATCATCGGTAGCTTATAATCAATAAACCCGCTTTTCTGCATCCGGTTTTGCCGGTGATCCATAATATATGGTTTAGATATTTAAATAATTCTAAATCAGTTAGATACCGGTTTTATGTCCGTGGGAGTCACAAAGTATTGAAAATCAGGGACTTGCATGCAAGTCCCTGATTTGTTTTTGTACGGTGGTGCGTCGAAAGCTTGCTTTCGTAAGCATCCACCGCACAAAAACAAACAAGGTGGCCGGCCTCGTGCCGGTCACCGGTTTTCAATACTTTGCCCAAGACGTAGGCCGTAGGCCCGGGAATGCGCAGGCGCCCCCGACGCCGAGCACAATCCCGAAATAAAGCACTCGATTCCAGGGCGCCATCAAGCGCTCCTCTCCCCTCCCTCTTCATTTTTTCCCGACTTTTTCCCGACATTTCATACCACCGAACGCATTTTCAACCCAAAATGTCGGGAAAATTGGGTTTGGTTTCCGGCCATCCTTCCAAGCTGATTGCTGTCCCCGAACCTGAGTCCTTGATTTTTCCGTTTCAAGAGCCATTATCTCCGTTTCATCTATAAACCTCT